>Ga0209517_10000294_pt1 | contig 88363 bp, 78 predicted proteins | sample PeaSoiMetSII2010_FD_187695 | JGI IMG/M metagenome (GOLD analysis project Ga0209517, IMG submission 187695) | Peat soil microbial communities from Weissenstadt, Germany - SII-2010 (SPAdes) (version 2) | ecosystem: Environmental > Terrestrial > Soil > Wetlands > Peat | place: Germany...
TTGCGGCCCTTGGGGCCGAGGGTGACCTTCACGGCGTCGGCCAGAAGGTTGACGCCGCGGAGGATCGCCTGCCGCGATTCTTCTCCGTGAACGATTTGCTTTGCCATTTGTCTCTTCTCCTAAATGTCTGTTTGCAGGATGGACCTGCTGGATTCTTCAACTTGGGTCCTAGGTCTTGGGTGTTAGGTCTTAGGCCAACGACCAACGACCGACGACCAGCGACTATCTGCGCGATCCGGCGGTCTCTTTCTCTCTCTTGCCCACGCTGGTCAGGATGCCGAGCACTTCCTCTTCGCGCATGATGATGAAGTCTTCACCATCCAGCTTGATTTCGGTGCCGGAATACTTGCCGAACAGGATGCGGTCGCCTTCTTTCACGTCAAGGGGACGAACCTTGCCGTCCTCGTTAATCTTGCCCTTGCCGGCGGACACCACTTCGCCCTCCTGCGGCTTTTCTTTGGCCGAGTCGGGGATGATGATGCCACCGCGGGTGGTTTCGCCTTCTGCAATGCGCCGCACCAGAATGCGGTCATGGAGCGGGGTGAATTTTGCCATGGTTTCAAACTCCTTTTTGAGTAGGTAGAAGGTTGATCTGATTCGACTTGATCCTGGTGGATCTTTGTCGATCTACTTGTAACCCTATGATTCGGATGGGTCAGTCTAAGTTGCTAGCACTTAGGTCTATCGAGTGCTAATTCTAATCGTTGGGGTGGGGAGTTGTCAAGGGCGGGGCGGGTGCAGGTGGTAGGGTGCACCCTCCCATCGAAAACCGCGAAGGGTAGGGCATCCGGGCGGATAGGATGGGGCACCCGGGCTTTCCACAGGGCCTAAAGGCCGCTCCCGATGGGCGCTGGGACGCGGCGCTAAAGCGCCGCCCTTCCACGGTGGTCCCAAAGGCTACACCTGATAGCGGTCCGTGTATCCCACCCTTCAAAAACCGCGAAAGGTGGGACATCCTCGGCGAGTCCGATTTTCGGCAGGGCGAATGGGCCGGTCGAGGTGAGCAGGTATATGATTTCGAGAGAAGATCGCCCGGGATTCCGTCAGATTCCTCGATCTGGAGTGGCGGCATGTCTAGCATACGTCTCGCAATCAATGGACGCTCTTACACAGTTGATGCTGATCCTCAAACCAGCCTGCTGAACGTCCTGCGTGAACATCTCGATCTGACCGGCAGCAAGTATGGCTGCGGTGAGGGACTCTGCGGCGCCTGCACCGTGCTGGTGGAGGGGAAGGCGCAGCGGTCGTGTATCACCAGGGTCGGCGCGGTCGGGGAAAAGCAAATCACGACCATCGAAGGGCTGGCCAGCGGGGAACGGCTGCACGCGGTGCAGGAGGCGTTCCTGGAAGCGGGCGCGATGCAGTGCGGATACTGTACGTCGGGAATGATCATGTCGGCGGTAGCGCTGCTGGGGAAAAATTCGCAGCCCAGCCGGAGCGACATCATTGATTTCATGGATGGCAATGTTTGCCGCTGCGGGACGCATCCGCGAATTGTGGCCGCGATCGAGAAGGCGGCGAAGGTGATGGCGGGTTCTGCCGCTGCGAAAGGAGTGGGGCGATGAGGGACGAGAATCTTGCTAACGGAAGCGTCGACTCACGTGGACAGGCTGTCGAGCTGCCCCCTCGACTTCGCTCGGGGCTTCGGCAAGAACCGACCGGACGGACGAGGGCGTCCGTCCTTACATGTTCCGCGGCTGTCCCCGCATCTGTAGTTTTGGAGCCGGAGCGGTACGAACTGGCGGCGGTGGCTCCGTACCGGTTTGATCTAGGCCGAAGGGAGTTTTTCAAGTTTCTGGGGGCGGGCGTGCTGGTGGTTTCAGTTCTGAAACCGGCGGTGGCCGCGCAGGAGTCGAGCGCGGCGCGGCGGCGAGGCGGGGATGAATCATTGCCCAAGGAAATCGACGCCTGGCTGCATATCGGCGAGAACGGCAAGGTGACGGTGTACACGGGGAAAGTCGAAGTGGGGCAGAACATCCGGACGTCGCTGACGCAGGCGGTGGCGGAGGAGCTCAAAATGCCCATGGAGAAGATTGAGCTGGTCATGGGCGACACGAAGCTCGTGCCGTTTGATATGGGGACGTTCGGGAGCCGGACGACTCCGACGATGAATCCGCAACTGCGGCGAGTGGCGGCGGCAGCGCGGGATGTGCTGCTGGGGCTGGCGGCAGCGCAGTGGAAGACTGATGCGAAGCAGTTGGTAGCCGACGATGGCAAGGTGAAAGATCCGAAGACGAATCGTTCGGTGGAATATGCGGCGCTGACCAAGGGGCAGCAACTGACCGAGACGCTTCCCGCCGAAGATCCGCTGATCCCGGCGGCGGACTGGAAAGTGGCAGGGAAGTCGGCGCCCAAAGTGAGTGGGCGCGAGTTTGTGACCGGCGCGCACCGTTATCCGTCGGACCAGAAACTGCCCGGCATGATGTATGGAAAAGTGCTGCGGCCGCCGGCCTTTGGAGCGACGCTGGTTTCGCTCGATACACAGAAGGCGGACCAGATGGGCGCGACGGTGGTGCACGATGGCAACTTTGTGGGCGTGGCCGCGGCCAGCACGGATCTGGCGGAGGCGGCGCTGGCGGCGATTCATGCCGAGTGGAAGTCGGAGCCGCAGCCTTCGAGCAAAGAGCTGTTCGAATATCTGAAAAAGAATGCGGCTAAGGACTCCGGTGACGACGAAGATCGGTACGACTTGGGCGCGGTGGATCAGGCGCTGGCGGCGGCCGATCACCGGCTGCAGCAAACCTACACGCTGCCCTACATCGCGCATACGCCGCTCGAGACGCGGGCGGCGCTGGCGACGTGGGACGGCGACAAGCTGACGGTCTGGACGGGAACGCAGCGTCCGTTTGGCGTGCGCGGGCAACTGGCGGAGGCGTTTCGGATTCCCGAAGAGCGCGTGCGCGTGTTCATGCCCGACGGCGGAGCCGGGTATGGCGGGAAACACACCGGAGAGACGGCGATCGAGGCGGCGCGGCTGGCGCGGGCGGCGAAGCGTCCGGTGAAGGTGGCGTGGAGCCGGGAAGAGGAATTTACCTGGGCGTATTTTCGTCCCGCGGGCGTGATGGAAGTGACGAGCGGCGTGCGAGCGGACGGGACGATCACGGCATGGGAATTTCACAACTACAACTCGGGGTCGGCGGGAATTCGGACGTATTACGACATTCCGAACCAGCGCATCGTGTTTCACGAGACGCAATCGCCGCTGCGGCAGGGATCGTACCGGGCGCTGGCGGCGACGGCGAACCATTTTGCGCGCGAGTCGCACATGGACGAACTGGCGCACACGGTGAAGATGGATCCGCTGGAGTTCCGGCTGAAGAACCTGAAAGAGCCCAGGCTGCGCGCGGTGTTCGAGGCCGCAGGCAAGCAATTTGGCTGGGGCAAGGCGAAAAGCGAGGGGCAGGGCTTCGGAATGGGCGGAGGGCACGAGAAGCTGGGCTACATTGCCACGTTTGCGGAAGTTCATGTTGACCGCAAGTCGGGCGAGGTGAAAGTTGTGCGGGTGGTCTCGGCGTTTGAGTGCGGCGCGATTGTGAATCCCGACGGCCTGCGCAATCAGATTGAAGGATCGAACGTGCAGGGTCTGGGCGGGGCGCTGTTCGAGGCCATCGTCTTTGAGAACGGCAAGATTCTGAATGGCAGGTTGTCGGAGTATCGCGTGCCGCGGTTCAGCGATGTGCCAGTGCTGGAAACGGTGCTGATTGACCGCAAGGATCTGCCGTCGGTGGGGGCGGGCGAGTGTCCGCTGGTGGGGTTGGCGCCGGCGATTGCTAACGCCATCTTCGATGCGACGGGGGTGCGACTGCGCTCGCTGCCGCTGGTTCCGGATGGGCTGAAGATGAGCTGAGCGGCCGACTGGTAGGATCCAAGGGTGAGTGGGGCAGCCGTGGAAGAGCGGCGCTTCAGCGCCGCGTCTTCGTTCTCGAACGGGAACGGCCTTTATGCCCTGAGGGGCGGCGGCCGCTAAAGCCGGTCAGTCTTGTAGCATTTTACGCGGCGCTGAAGCGCCGCTCTTCCACGTCACCGTAACGCCATCGCTCGAACAATCCTGGGATAAGGGGGAAAGAGAATGCGCTCGGAAAACCGCTGGACATCCGCGTCGCTAGTTCTTGGTCTGATGGTCGCGGCTGCCGCCGCTGCGGCGCAGACGCCTTCTCCTGCTTTGTTGGTTCTGGAGAAGGATGACAGATCTCTGGCTATGATTGATCCCCAGAGCCTCAAGATTGTGGGACGAGTGGAGGCGGGGGATGATCCGCACGAAGTCGTGGCCTCGGACGACGGGAAATTCGCCTACATTTCGAACTACGGTGCCTTTGGAGCAACGCCTGGGCATACTTTGTCGGTCGTTGATCTGGACAGCCAGAAGCGGCTACCGTCGATTGACCTGGGGGCGTTGCTCGCCCCACACGGGCTCGAATTTGCGGCCGGAAAAGTCTACTTCACAGCAGAAGGAAGCAAGGCGATTGGACGCTACGACCCGGCGAGCCAGAAGATCGACTGGGTGCTAGGCATGGGGCAGAACCGAACGCACATGCTGGTCGTGGGCAAGGATCGAAACCGGATCTTCACCTCTAACGTAAACTCTGACAGCATCGGCATCGTCGAACGCAGCAAGAACGGCGATGTTTCGGGATGGACGGAGACGTACATCCCTGTCGGCAAGGGGCCGGAGGGGTTTGACGTGTCGCCCGACGGCAAAGAGCTGTGGGCGGCCAACTCACACGACGGTACGCTCTCGATTATTGACGTCGCCAGCGAGAAGGTTACGCAGACTCTCGACACGAACACGAAATTCGCCAACCGGCTGAAGTTCACGCCGGACGGAAAGATGGTGCTGATCTCGGACCTGGGAACGGGAGATCTGGTAGTGCTGGATGCTGCGGCGCGCAAAGAGATCAAGAGGTTGAACCTGGGGCATGGCGCAGCGGGAATCCTGATTGTGCCGGATGGTTCGCGGGCCTATGTGGCGGTGAGCCGCAACAATTACGTGGCAGTGGTTGATCTGAAGACCCTGGCGGTGAGCGGCCGCATCGCGACTGGCCGAGGGCCTGACGGCATGGCTTGGGCGGTAAGGAAGTGAGAAGTCGGAACCCGCCGCGAACTTGTGCCGTTCCTCGGGACTGGCTCACTCCATCAGTTCCGGGCAGCGTTCACGTGTGTGCGTGAGAACTTGTGCCGTCCCTCCGGGACTCGCTCTGTTGTCCCACTTCTACCCGGCACTCACGTGCCGGGCTATCCCATCCCGCCCCTGCGGGGCTAGGATTTGGCAGCGTGCTCCACCGTCCCATCGAAATTCGAGTTCTCACGCACGCACTCACGCGCCGGGCTAACCTTTAGCGCCCCTTCGGGGCTGGCTCGTACTGGGAACCTCCCTTCACACTTGTGAGCAGTGTTGCGGTTATCCGAAAGTAGAAGCAGTTAACTGCTCCGAACTCCGCAAGGGAAGGGAACCTGTGCAACCCATTTTTTGTCTGCGCTGCAGGCGCGAAATCGAGACAGGAAAAAAGTCGGTAGCGGTTTACATGTTTGCGCAAACCGTGGGAGTCAAGCCGCGGCAGAAATCGGCGGCACAACGCATCTGCTTCTGCCCGCAATGCGCGGTGTCGCTGGCGATGGGGCTGGCGCCGGAAGGCGCGCTCAACCTGGCGGCGTGGGATATGATCCGCGACCTGGTCAGCGCCGAACCGTCGCTGAATGAGGCAGCATGGGAAAGTCTGCGGGGAGTGGTGGGGCTGCTGGGCTCGGGTGAGGATGAGGGGGACACGGCTTCACAGGCGAGATTCCGCAAGGCGGGGTAAAAGGGGTTTTAACCACAGAGGACACAGAGTTCGCAGAGGGAGCAGTCGCTGCGGCCGTCGGGCTTCGCCCGACCGGACAGCCGAGGGCGGCTGTCCCTACATGAGGCTGTGCCCAGGCTCGCCTACTGCGGCTTCTGCTCGGCCTCGGGTTTCTTCTTGGCGAGGGAGCGAACGTAGTTCACCAAGTCCCAACCCTCGTCGGTCTTGATTCGCGGACCTTCGGGCGGCATGTCCTGATGGCCATTCTTAATGATGTAGAAGATTTCGCCGTCGGTGCGGTCTTTCAGGGTAGCGGGATCAGTGAAATCAGCGATGGTCAGTTTCATGTCGGTCGCGGTCTCGCCTTTGCCGTCGCCATCTTTCCCGTGGCACATCACGCAATCGAGCGTCCACCACTTCTTGGCGCGGGCGAGAGATTCCGGGGTGGACTTAACGGGATTCGGAGCCTTGGCGGCGTCAACCGGAATGACAGCGTAAGAAGGACTGTTCTGCGCGGCAGGCGCGGAAGCCGGTTGTTGCGCCGAGAGTGCGAGTACACAAACTACAAGTGCTGGAAGCACCAGTGCAAATCGAGACACAGGAACCTCCTATGCTGAGAGTGAATCTCAGGGGAATTGTACCATCGCGAGAGCAGAGGCGATCAGGGAGGGCCACGGAGGTTACTCTTCGCGATCGAGCGGCTGGCCGCTGCCGGCGAAGTCCCGCGTATGATATTTTCTAGAGTTCGCCGAGTGGGGCGCGGACTCTGAGACCACGTCGTCATGGCTCCCAAGTAATCATTCTCACGGCTCATTTTCGGAAAGAGACCTTCTCGAGAAATCATGGACAAGACATTTCGGGTTTTTGCCACCTGCGACATTGGAGAAGCCATTGACCTGCTGCGCAAGCGGGGATATGAGGTTGAGGTGTATCCGCACGAGGAAGCGCCGCCGAAGAAGGTGATCGTCGACAAAGTGAAATCCGGCATTGACGGGCTGATCACCACGCTGCGCGATGCGATCGACGCCGAGGTGTTCGAGGCGGGGAAGGGCAAGCTGAAAGTTGTGGCGCAGTTCGCGGTGGGGTTCGACAACATCAACCGGGCAGATGCCAACCGATACAAGATTCCATTCACCCATACCGCCGACGTGCTGACCGAGGCCACGGCGGAGTTCGCGTTTTTCATGCTGGGCACGCTGGCCAGGAAGATGTGGAGCGCCGAACATCTGACGCGCGAGAACCAGTGGGGATACTGGCATCCGTATTTGCCGTTTCTGGGCGATGAAGTGACCGGGAAAACGGTGGCCGTCATTGGCACCGGCCGCATCGGGCTGGCGTTCATCAAGAAATGTGTCGGGTTCGACATGAACGTGCTGTGCTATGACCCGGCGTATGAGAATCAGGCGTTCGTGAAGACGATTCAGGAAATCCACGAACTGCGGCATGCGCGGGGGCTGGTGAGGGAAAAGACGTGGATCAAATACGTTGGTTTTGAAGAAGCGCTGCGGGAGGCGGATTTTGTCAGCGTGCATGTGCCGCTGCTGCGGGCGGAGGAGAGCGCCACGCCGACCCATCACCTGTTCAATGAGCGGACTTTGAGTTTAATGAAGTCGACGGCGTACCTGGTGAATACTTCGCGCGGGCCGGTGGTGGACGAGGCGGCGCTGGCACAGGCACTGCGGGAGAACTGGATTGCAGGGGCGGCGCTCGATGTTTACGAGACGGAGCCGCTGCCGGCGGATTCTCCGCTGCGCGATCCGGCGATTGCGGACCGTTGCCGGCTGATGCCGCACTTTGCCAGCGCAGCGCGGATTACGCGGCTTTCGACGGATCCGGACAAAGGCATGGCGGGCCGGTGCATGCAGGGGCTGGTGGACGTGCTCGAGAGCAACTACGGCGGCGATGTCACCAAGATGCCCTATGTGGTCAATAAGGAGGCGTTTGGCCAGTGAGGGCGCCGCTAAGTGAATCTTGGGGGAGTTATGGGCTGTTTCCCGGGAGACTTGTGCGTTGACAGGTGGCGGCTGAGAGCTTAGTCTTTCGTGATATGATGAGGTAGTTCCTGCTCCTGGTGGGAATGATAGTTGTCGTGTTCGCCGCGCTACTGCTCAGCCTCTACATTCTCGATGTGATACGGCTTTCCGAGCTGCAGAAAGACATGGGGAAAATGTTTGGCGTGATGGGGATAGCGGCCGTGGCCGGAGTGCTGATCATGCTATTGGTCAAGGCGGCGGAGAAGAGGTAGAAGAGAAGGATGGTTAAGATGTCCCGTTGGCTGATTATGTTCGCGTTGCTTCCGGCGCTTTTTGCTCTGGATTCGGAGCCGCGTCCGCAGTTGAAGCTGGAGCCTGCGCCCAAGGAAGTGCGATTGCGCGACGGCGGGTTTCACGTGGGGCCGCGGACCAAGATATTCGTGCAGCTGGGACATCAGTCGGAAGATCGGATTGCCGCCGAGACGCTGGCGGAGCAGGTGGCGGACCAGTCGGGACTGCAACTCGACATTCTGGGCATGAAGGCCGCGGGCAGAGCGGAGGGCGGCGCGATCGTGCTGGCGCGTTTGCAGGACAAGCGGGTGCGGCGGTTTCTGGCAGCCAAGGGTTTGAAAGCCGATGAAGCGGTGGGCGAAGATGGGTATCTGTTGTTTTCCGACAAGTCGCACCTGATCGTCGCGGCCCGGAGCGGGCAGGGGTTGTTCTACGGCGTGCAGACGTTGCGGCAGTTGCTGCGCCCGGCAGTCAACGGATTGATATGCCCAGCGGTCGGGATTCGCGACTGGCCGAGCCTGGAAAAGGCCGAGCATCCTAACCTGAGCCGCGAAACCACCACGAGCTTCTCCATGAATTTCCGCGGGCCGGGCGCGTAATCGTCCCCAGAAACGCTGTGCCCCTTCGACCAACCAACATTCACCACGGAGGCACAGAGTCACAGAGAAAACCAGAGCAATTCACTCTGTGTCTCCGTGCCTTTGTGGTGAAATGACTTCGGTTTTCCCATCGCATAGAATCCCTGCATGTTTTCTGATCGCACGAACTGGAAGCTGGCGCAGAACCGGTTTACGCAGGCCGTGGAGCAGGCGCGCGCGGCCGGGGCAAAGATTCTCGATCTGACGGTTTCGAATCCGACGCGCGTCGGATTGTCGTATGACTCGGCGGCGACTCTGGCGGCGCTGGCGTCGCCCGCAGCGCTCGATTACGAGCCGCAGGCCAAGGGACTGCGGGAGGCGCGGGAGGCGGTGGCGGAGTATTACCGTTCCGACCATGGAGTCCGCGATCTGGATCCTGAGCGGATCGTTCTGACTACCAGCACGAGCGAAGGGTATTCATACGTGTTCCGGTTGCTGTCGAATGCGGGAGATGAGTTGCTGGTGCCGAAGCCGAGTTATCCGCTGTTTGAGTTTCTCGCGGACTTGCAGGATGTGAAGCTGGTGCCGTATCCGCTGATTTACGACCACGGGTGGCAGATGGATTTTCCGTCGCTGGAGACGGCGGTGACAGCGCGGACGCGGGGCGTGGTGGTGGTGCATCCGAATAATCCGACGGGGTCGTATGTGCATGCGGAGGAGTTGGGGCCGCTGAATACGTTCTGCCGGGAGCATGGGCTGGCGTTGGTGGTGGATGAAGTGTTTCTGGATTATGGCCTGGATACAGATGCGGGCGATGGCAATAGCCATGTGGGGACGGGCGCCCTCGCCCGTCCGGTCGAGCGGAGCTCGACAGCTTTCTTTGCCGGGAGCAGCGAACTGAAACCCCACACGAGCTTTGCAGGGAATCGGGATGTGCTGACGTTTACCCTGAGCGGGCTGTCGAAGATTTCGGCGCTGCCGCAGATGAAAGTGGCATGGGTAGTGACGAGCGGCCCAGAGGATGAAGTCGCGGCGGCGATGGCGCGGCTGGAGGTGATCGCCGATACCTATCTTTCGATGAATGCGCCGGTGCAGTGGGCCGTGCCGGTTTTATTGGAACAGCGCAAGAGCATTCAGCGGCAATTGTTGGCGCGGGTGCGCGCGAATCTGGCCGAGTTGGATCAGCAGCTTGCGGGGCAGAAGGCTTGCCAGCGGCTGATTGTCGAAGGCGGATGGTATGCGGTGTTGCGGGTTCCGGTGACGCGGTCGGATGAGGAGTTGGCAATTGAGTTGGTGCGGGAGAGGTCGGTCGTGGTGCATCCGGGGCATTTTTATGATTTTTCGAGCGACGGATATTTGGTGTTGAGTTTGATCACGGCGGAGGGGGAGTTTGGGGAAGGGATTAGGAAGGTGCTGGAGGAGTTGAACGTATGACGCGGAGCGCGCGGCTCGAAAGACGTGAAAGAGCGGCGCTTTAGCGCCGCGTATGTGATGATCCGAGGCGCACGGGCTTCAGGCCCGGTGGATTCCAGGGCCTAAAGGCCCTATCGTATAGGTTCTTGACGCGGCCCTAAAGGGCCGCTCTTCCATGGTGACTCCAGAGCGCGGTGCTTCCGCCTACCGCTTCACCAAGAACGGATTGCTCTCGCGCTCTTCGCCGATCGTGGTCAGCTCGCCGTGGCCGGGGATGACTACGGTTTCATCGGGCAAGGCCAGCACGGTCTCGTGCAGCGAGCGCATGATCTTCTGCATGGAGCCGCCGGGCAGGTCGGTGCGGCCGATGGAGCCGGCGAACAGCGTGTCGCCGGCGATCAGTTTCTTCTCCGGAGCGAAATACAGGCAGATGCTGCCTTCGGTGTGGCCGGGGGTGTGCAGGATCTGGGCGGTGTGCGATCCGGCAGCGACGGCGTCTCCGGTCGAGATGCTGCGATCAATTTCGACTTTGCCGGGCGCGGGCATTCCGCACCAGAGCGCCTGGATGTCGAGCATTTTGAGCAGGGCGTAGTCGTTCTGGTTGAGCAGGATGGGCGCGCTGGTGGCGGCGCGGAGTTTCATGGCTCCGCCGACGTGGTCAACGTGGGCGTGGGTGATGACGATCTGTTTGACCTGGAGATTGTGCTTGCGGATGAGGGCGAGGATGTCGTTGATGTCGTCGCCCGGATCAATGACCATGGCTTCGCGGGTGGCCTCGTCGCCGATGATGGAGCAGTTGCAGTGCAGCGGGCCGACGGGGAGGATTTCGTGGATCATGGATGTATTGTAGCGAGTTCGTGTAAACCATTGGCCGCGGATTCGCACGGATTTCCACGGATCAAGAAACAACTAAGACAGAACCGGCATTTTGATGCGCGCAAATCCGTGTTGATCCCTGGCCAGGAGTTCTTGCCCCGCTCAGGTACCCGGCACTTGCGCGGAGGCGGCATCGGGGAGACAATACTGGCCGTTGGGAGGGCGTGTGGCGAAATATCGTCAGCCTGGTTATCAGGACCGCGACCGGGAATCGAAGAATCAAGAGCCGCGCGGGGAAGGAACGCGGAAACCGCCCCCGGAGCGCACCAGCGGCCCGCCGCGCTGGGACCACGCCCTTGGACCGAAGCCGGTGAATTTGCCGGGGACACGGACGGTGTCGCGGTGCGCGCAGTGCGGGACCGTGCTCGATGGAACGGCGACGCTCGGGACTTGTCCGAAATGCGGGTTCGAACTGCATTCCTGCAAGCAGTGCATGTATTTCGATCCGGGCAGCCGATTGGAGTGCATGCAGCCGGTGAAAGAGCGGGTCGCGAAGAAGGACGCGCGGAATGAATGCGCGTCGTACGAGATTCGTGTTACGCGGGAAAAGGAGACGTCAACACCCGCCAGCCTGCGCCCGAACGATGCACGAGCAGCGTTCGAGAATCTGTTCAAGAAATAGAAGGGCGGACCTCGGACCCCGGACCTCGGACTTCGGACCTCAGACCTCAGACCTCAGACCTCAGGCTTCAGACCTCAGACTTCGGACCTCAGACTTCGGACCTCGGACTTCGGACCTCGGACTTCGGACCTCAGACTTCGGACCTCGGACTTCGGACCTCAGACCTCAGACCTCAGACCTCAGGCTTCAGACTTCGGACCTCAGACTTCGGACCTCGGACTTCGGACCTCGGACTTCGGACCTCAGACCTCAGGCTTCAGACCTCAGACTTCGGACCTCGGACTTCGGACCTCAGACCTCAGACCTCAGACCTCAGGCTTCAGACCTCAGGCTTCAGACCTCAGACTTCGGACCTCAGACTTCGGACCTCAGACCTCGGACTTCGGACCTCAGACCTCAGACCTCGGACTTCAGACCCCGGACCTCAGACTTCGGACCTCAGACTTCGGACCTCAGCCCCCGGACCTTCGGTGATTCTGCTGAGGTCTGAGGGCTGAAGTCCGAGGTCAGGTTTTCACGGCTTTTGCGTTGGCCGGATCAGAATCTCGCTGACAAAAGACTGCGGGGCTTGCGTCACCAGCATGGCGACAGCGTGAGCGATGTCCTCGGGCTGAAGCATTTTCTTGGGGTCCTTGCCGGCGTGCGGGCCGAGCTCGGTTTCGGTCGAGCCGGGGCAAATCACGGATACACGAATATTGTGGCCGCGCAGTTCTTCCGCCACGGAATAGCTGAGCCCGTTCAATCCCCACTTGGAAGCAGCGTAGGCGGCGCCGTTGGGCAGGGCGTTTTTTCCGGCGAGGGAAGAGATGTTGATGATGTGTCCGGAATAGGCCCGAATCATGAGCGGGGCGAGAGCCCGGATGGCGTAATAGACGCCGCGCAGGTTGGTGTTGAGGATGCGATCCCAGTCGTCGGGCAGGAGAATATGCAGCGGCTCCTGGAAGCCGCCGATGCCGGCGTTGTTGACCAGGATGTCGAGGCGGCCGAATGTGCTGTTCACGCGGGCGGCGACGTATTCGAGTTGGTGCAGGATGGTGACGTCGCAGGGGATTACTTCGGCTTTTCCGCCGGAGTTGAGAATGGTCACGGCGGTAGCGTCGAGGGTGGCCTGGGTGCGGCCGCAGAGCACAGTGGTGGCGCCGAGTTGGGCCAGCTGACGGGCGATGGCGGCGCCAATACCGCGGCCTGCCCCGGTGATGACAGCGACTTGTCCGACTAGAGGTTGCGCGGTGTCCATAGGAAAGGGTTCTCCCGGAGTCGCATCGGTGGCAGCGGGACGGACAGGAAACATCCGCCGCAACTGCTAGACGCATCTTACCAATAAAGGGAAGGATGATTGGGGGTAGTGCCTCAGTTTGAATTTTGATGGGGTGGAACAATCGGCGTGGCCTGTGGCATACTCGCACCCGTGGTTAAATGTACCCGACCCCGCGATCCTAATCAACTTGCCAAACTGGTATTCGATATTGCCAGCGGCGAAGTCGAAGACACCATCAGCGAGAGCAAGAGGCACCCGGAAACGGTGAAGGGTAGGGCTGGTGGGAAAAAGGGTGGAAAGTCTAGGGCGAAAACCCTTTCCTCGGAGCAGCGCACCGAAATTGCCCGGATCGCAGCGGAAGCGCGTTGGAGGAAAAAATGAACCCGCCGATATTCTGACGGGTTCCGTGGTAGGATTCGTTGGTTTTGGTTTAGGGTTTACATCCAATTAACCACGCTTGTAGCTGCGCTTAGTTGGACGCTGGACGAGGGCAGAACCAGCTAGGCTCTTGCACGCACGCCCTTCGGAGTGAGTGCGGAGCACTTTGCTGGCGATCTTGCCGACTCGCTTGGAAGTTACGTCTTTTGTAGCCATGTGGTTTGACAGTTCCTTTCACAGTTAACTGCATGGTTGGTGGTTTCCTCTCGGCCTCGGTCTGATACACCTTGGCCGGGAGGGGCTGCCTGTATCCCGTTTGGACACAGGGAACTCCTCAAACTTTAAGGTTGACTTGGGATCGCCACGGAACTACTCTGAGGCTGCCAGTTCCCAAGGGGCCGTAAAGTTTTGCCACAGAGCTACCGTTAGCGCGGTGGCTCTTGGCGTTTCTGATCTCTTCATTAGCTCACCTTCTTTTCTTCGTCTGGTGCGTTGACCCGCCATTCGATGTCATCAGTGAAATCCATAGGAAGATTGATCGGTTCTTCCTTGGGATTGATGTTGTTCCAGTGCAAGGCATCGAGTGTGAGTTGCAGTCCATCACCAACCATTTGCTCTCTGCGCTGAACCAAAGATTTCAACATCGGTTTTCGTGGAGCTTCATCAATGTCAACCCAAAGCGTCAACTGTATTGCGCCTTGCGTGGAGATGAACGCATGGTTGGCCCGATAGGGCTTGCCGCTTTTCTTGTCGTACCGTATTTCCTCACGCGCTGCTGCCGAAAATTCTTTAGCTAGGCGATCAATCGCCGCAATGGGACGGGGCAATGGCCATCCCTTATCCACCGCAAACTGCGCGACTTCGTGCATGTTGATTTCAGTTTTGCCCGTGACATCCTTGTAGTGCCGGATGAGACGTTGCATCTCCTGATGTTTCGTTGACATCACTTCTCCTATATTCCGACCGGAGCAACATCACCCCAACCATCCACCATCGCACTCGGAGCAACGGCGGATCGAATCTTTACTAAATGATTCCGAAAGCGGTCGTAGCGCTTTGTCTCGTGCTGCAACTGACCCGCTACCAATCCAGGATGAATATTCAAAGTTCGTGCAAAGCCAAGAATGTCACGTTCTGCGAAAAACGGAAATTTACGTGCTATGAAACGTCGGAGTGATTCTTTCGGTACACAAAAATTCGCCGCTGCCTCGTTCGCCTCGCTTTCTTCCCTTGAAACAGTTTCGCCTGTTCCAGCGCGTTCTCCCTCAAGTTCCACGTCCAGCATGGTTCCGCTTCGCCCGTGCCGACGCAAGATGTGTTCAATTTCATGCCTCAGCACAAACCAAAAATTGTCGATTCGATCATGCCGCAGCGTCATGCCGATCACCGGAGAACCTTCAAGCCAAAACGCTACGCCATCAACTTTTGCGGAGGGAAGAGATTCAACGATAACGTACCGCACTCCAGACTCAGCGAGAATGCGCGGAGCTTTACGTGCTTCCTCTGGCGCTAAGAGCAAGCCGCTAAGCTTCGGGAGCGCTTCGCGCAATGCAGTCTCAGAATAGCGATTCACGATCATGTCACCCGCGATCTGCTTCACACGGTAAATCCAAGCATTCTGAGTCGGAGTGGGATCGGAGTCATTACCTGTTTTTTTGGAGCTATGTTGAAAAACTTCAATGTCATCCAACGTGGGAGAATTGAAGAACTTCAAGAGGGCAGCTTCTACCTTTTCCAGATCGCGTATATTGTCTGCTTCTAACCAGCCCCGCTTTATCATTTCCGCAACAGGTAGTTCGCCGTAAACGCGCGCTCGCTTCGCCCGTTCCGGGTCGGGGCGAGTCACAAGCCGAGCCTGCGCTAAGTCGTATCGCCTCTGGAGCGCCAAGAAGTGCTCTGGACGAATTCCGAACACTTCGCCGAGACGTATTGCCATTGTTGCGTCCACTGGTCGCTTGCCAGCGATTAAGCGATTGATTCCTGTTTCGTCCGCGCCTAGAATGGCAGCGAGTATGCGACGACTCCAGCCGCGTTTGTCTAACTGATCTTGGATCAACTGTCCGGGGGTGCTGTAGTGAGGGATGGCCACGCCCAATACTTACCGCAGACCGACAGGACGGGTCAAGTGCTAACTTGGTCACTTTAGCCTTTAAACTGAACTTTATGCTTGACAACTGGGTAAGGTTCATTTAGGCTGTTCTCCATGAACCGCCTCTCCGTCGCTGATCGCGCTTCAATCCTGAGAATGTTGGTAGAAGGCAATAGCCTTCGATCTGCCAGTCGCCTTGCCGATGTTTCCCTAAATACCGTTACAAAACTGCTCGTAGATTTGGGGGCGGCCTGCGAAACAATCCACGATCAGTACGTCAGAAATGTGCACGTCCGGCGCTTGCAGGCAGACGAAATCTGGTGCTTCGTGGGCGCGAAAGCCAAGAACGTTACTCCAGAAAAGAAACAAGAGGGTTGGGGTGACGTTTGGACATGGACCGGGTTGGATGCCGATACAAAATTGTGCGTTAGCTATTTGGTCGGCGGACGAGATGGCGGATGGGCGAAGGACTTCATGCAAGACTGCGCTAGACGCATCAAGGGCCGCGTGCAGATCACGACAGACGGACACAAAGCTTATCTTGAGGCAGTCGAAGATGCGTTTGGTGCTGACATCGACTACGCGCAATTGCAGAAGATATACGGCGCACCTTCCGATGCCGAGATGCGCCGTTACAGTCCTGCCAAGTGCATCGGCGCTGACCAGAAAGTCGTCAGCGGCGATCCCGATCCAAAGCACGTGAGCACATCATACGTGGAACGTCATAACCTGAGCATGAGAATGGGGATGAGGCGCTTCACTCGCCTGACAAACGGCTTCAGCAAGAAGGTCCAGAATCACGAGGCAATGGTTGCGATCTACGCCGTACACTACAATTTCGCCAGAATCCACAAGACCCTGCGAATCACTCCGAGCATGGCTGCTGGCCTGAGTGATCACGTTTGGAGTCTTGAGGAAATCGTTATGATGGCCGACAGGTACGCGCCAGCGCCCAAGCCACGCGGTCCTTACAGGAAACGAACAGCTTAAATGCGGAGGGAAAAACAATGGCTCACCCGGATGGAGGACACGGAAATAGATTCCCAACACGGCACACCTTTGAGCAAGCCTATGCGCTCATTGGAAATGGGTTACATTTTCGTTCCACTACGAATGAACGCATAAATGCGACGTGTGGAGTGGCAGGCAATGGAGTAACACCGACAATCGTTTTCAATGGCGAGCGCAACAGGCATGGCAATGTTTGCCGCAAATGTTGGGGATCTCGAAATGCGTGCACCTGGAGCCACATCGGTCAGTGTGTTGAAGCCTTGGACCAAACTCTTCCCTGAAAGAATTTCAAACTGAGGCACTACCTGATTGGGAAGTAGCTTGCCTTCGGGAGAATAGGTACTTATAATCCGGCCAACCGGGAAAAAGGGTCAGCCGTGTTTCGCGTTGCAGCAGGTCGCCCTGGTCCCCGGGGCCACCTGCCAGGAAGCCGGCATTCCAGAGCAGGATCCGAACGCAAAGCGGTCCAGGCGGAATGCAGTAGTAACGAAAGTTGAAAAAGAAAACGTTTCCCAAAAAGAGCCATTTCCCGAATGTCCAAGGAGCCATTCTGATGAAAAAGATTCTGCTTGCGGTTGTGCTTGGGGTTGCAGTGGTGGCGGGAGCACAGGATACTGCGCAGCCAGCCCAGGGCCAACCGGCTACGCAGTCCCAACCGGGTCAACAGCCGGCGCAGCCGGCACCAGCGCAACCGGCGGCGCAGGGGCAGCCGAGTCAGCAAGCCGCGCAACCGGCGCAGGGACAAGCGGCAGCCCCGTCCCAAGCGGCTCAACCATCCGCGCAGCCGGCACAGCAGGCCGAAAAGCCGGCACAGCCCGCTGCGGCGCCGGTGATCAAGGATCCGGCCGAGTACAACGCATACGTCAACGCGATTCAGCAGAGCGATCCCAACGCCAAGATCAGCGCACTGGAGGCGTTCGTCACCCAGTATCCCAACAGCATCATGAAGAACCAGGCGCTGGAAATTCTGATGGGCACCTACCAGCAGACCAACAACATCAAGAAGACGACGGAAACGGCCACCAAGCTGGTGACGGCCGATCCGTGCCAAGTTCGGGCGCTGGCGCTGCTGGCCTACTTCGACCGCGTGCTGGCGCAAGGCGGAGATCCCAACGGGGCGCAGCTGCTGACGGATGGCAAGAAGTATGGACAGCAGGGACTGGATTGCCTGCCCAAATGGAACAAGCCCGAGGGGACCAAGGAAGATGACTTCGCGAAGATGAAGGATCAGATGACCGGGATCTTCAATGCGGCCATCGGGATCAAGTGTCTGCAGGACAAAGATTATGCCTGTGCGACCAAGTCGCTGCGGATCGCGGTGGACGGGAACCCCGCGGATTTCAGCGTGGTGTATCCCCTGGCGCTGGCGTATCTAAGTCAGGCGCCTCCGGATTTTCAGAACGGAATCTGGTTCGCGGCGCGAGCGGCGGCAGTAGCTCCGCCGACAGCGCAGGCGCAGATTGAGAAATATGCCCACGGCCAGTACATGAAGTATCGCCAGGATGAAGAAGGGTGGCCGGAAGTGCTGGCCGCAGCCAAGGCCGGTGGCGCCCAGGTTCCCATCAAGCCGCCGCTGACTCCTGCGGATCAGGCCCACAGGATGGTGCTGGCGACGCCGCCCGACAAGATGGATTTCGCGCAGTGGGAGTTCATCCTTTCCAACGGCAACCAGGAAGACCAGGACACGGTGTGGAATGCGATCAAAGGGAAGCCTGTGCAGATGAACGGCACGGTCATCAAGGCGACGGCGGATGGGTTTGACATTGCCGGAAGCCTGGACGACATTGACGCCAAGAAGGCCGACATTACGCTGACCTTCGAGGACAAGGTTCCGGTGAAACTGATTCCGAAAGAGGGAGCCAGCTTGGATTTCCAGGGGAATCCGGCTTCTTACACACCGAACCCCTTCATGATGACGATGGAAAAGGGCATGCTGCCGAAGCCGAAGGTGACGCCGAAGCCTCCGGTGCATCACAAGCCCGCAGCGTCGAACTAACGCATCCGATCGGATTCAAAACAGAGGCAGCCCGCAAGGGCTGCCTTAATTTTTGTCCGGACTGCACGTCGAAAAGTGGCAGAAACCGTCGGCGGCAAGTATCGGCGGCGCTGGTGGAAACTCCTCGCCGGGCCGCTGGCTGTGGCAACAGACACAGGGTCCTTCGACTGCGTGAGTGCTCCGCTAAGCGGAGCACTTACTTCGCTCAGGATGACAGGGGTGCGAAGCTTTGTCAGCGGACGATTTTCTTTTCCAGAGTGACGGGGCGAGCGCTGCGGGGCGGGCGCTTGACGCCTTCGCGGAGCTGGCGGGCGTCGATTTTCAGCTCGTTGATGGTGCGGCTGAGGGTGTTGCGGTGCATGCCCAGTTCGCGCGCGGCGCGGCACTGGTTGCCCTTGTTTTCTTCCAGCACGGTGAGAATGAAACGCTTCTTGAACTCCCGTACGCCTTCGGAATAGAGGATGTTGCTCTTGTACATTTGCAGGACGAGTGCTTCTAATTGGTCTTTCACAATGAATCTCTCTTCCTATAAATTTTTTCGAGCGCCAGCGCTATTTCTTCGCAGGCGCAGCCGGGGTGCCGCTCAACTTCTGCGGGGCGCTATGGAGTAGATCGAGACCCTGATAGAAACGGGCGCGCAGTTCCGCCGGCGCCGCCCAAATGGCGGCCCGGCCCACAACCAGAAAATAAGGCGCCAGTTGTGAACTCGCCAGGAACTTGCTAGTCGGCGCAAAAGCCGTCAAGCCCATCAGAATCACCGCTACCATCAAGCCGCCCTTCAGCAGTCCCAAGAGTCCGCCGAAAAAACGGTCCAGCCCGCTGAGTCCGGCTTCTTTCATCAACCAGCGGGCGATCCTGGCGGCGGCGCCGAACAGGAGCACGATGGCAAAAAAAATGACCAGAAAGCCGAGAACCTCAGCCAACCAAGGGTTCTTCAAATACGATTCCAGCCGATCCGCGAGGCTGCGGTACTGCCATGCAGCCACCAGGTAACCGACGACCAATCCAGCGATGGTGAGGGCTTCAGAAAAAAAACCCTGCATGGCCGCGGTCACAACGTTCACCAGCACTAACGCGCAAATGATCCAGTCCGCCGGAGTCATGGACCGCTCCCGCGGTGGGACATGGTATCAGACATTGGGTCACACATCCAGCCTGCGCCCCGTAAGCTGGAAGTAGGCCTCAAGGTACTTTTCGCTGGTGTGGCGCGCCACGTCGGGGGGGAGGGCCGGCGCGGGGGGGTGCTTGTTCCAGCGAATCTGCTCAAGGTAATCGCGAACATACTGCTTGTCGTACGATTCCTGCGACCGGCCCGGCGAATACTTGTCGGCAGGCCAGAAGCGGGAAGAATCCGGGGTAAGGACTTCATCGGCGAGGGTGATGCCCTTGGCGGTGCGTCCAAACTCAAACTTAGTGTCGGCGATGATGATGCCGCGCTGGCGGGCATAAGCGGCGGCTTTCTTGTACACGCGCAGCGTGAGATCGCGCAGATGGCTGGCGGTTTCAGTGCCCACGATCTGGCACATGGCGGCGAACGAAATATTCTCGTCGTGGCCGGTCGCGGCCTTGGTCGCGGGAGTGAACATCGGCTCCGGCAGAGCGTCGGATTCCTTCAAATTCGCCGGCAGGCTGATGCCGCACACCTGGCCCGTGGCTTTGTATTCTTTCCAGGCTGAACCGGAGACGTAGCCGCGCACCACGCACTCGACCGGGAACATCTCGGCGCGCTCGACCAGCATGGAACGTCCGCGTAATTGGTCGGCGTACTTGCGGACGGCCGGGGGGTACTGGTCCACGTCGGCGGTGATCAGGTGGTTGGGGACGATGTCGGCAAGGAAGTCAAACCAGAAAAACGAGATCTGGCTCAGCACGCATCCCTTGTGCGGAATGCCGGTGGCCAGAATGTAGTCGAAAGCAGAGATGCGGTCGGTGGCGACGAAAAGCAGCTGCTGGTCGCCGATGGCATAGACATCCCGCACCTTGCCGCTGGCGTGAAGCCGGAGGTCAGGGAAGTCAGTTTGTAACAGGACGGGATCGAGAAGGCCAGGGGTCATGATGGAAATCTATGAGTAGGGAGCGAGGCGTATTCTAACTGGTCAGAAAATTTTGTCAACGATTGTAATCACGATGAGCAGGCGGGGCCTCAAATCCGTTGAATGGAAAGAGATTGACAGCCACCTAGGGCCCGAGAACCAGCGCCAGATAAGGGTTTTGGCCGAGTTGGCTTGTGGAAAAGCTGAGGATGGCGGTGGATAACGGGGATGGATTCGGGCAAGGCCGACGCCAGAAGGGAAAGCCCTTAGGTACGCGGGCCTTGATCACAAAAATAACTTTCCAGACCTCCTACTACGCGCCGAAACGCACCGAAACGAGCTTGGAGACGCCGGGCTCCTGCATGGTCACACCATAGAGCACGGGCGCGATGCCCATGGTTTTCTTGCTGTGCGTAATCAGCACGAACTGGGTCTGCACGGCCATTTCCTGGACCAGATCGGTGAAGCGGCCGATGTTGGCTTCGTCGAGCGGAGCGTCCACCTCGTCGAGAATGCAGAATGGGCTGGGCGTGTACTGGAAGATGCCGACCAGCAATGCCAGAGCGGTCAGCGCCTTTTCGCCGCCGGAGAGCAACAGCACGTTTTGCAGGCGCTTGCCGGGCGGCGAGGCAATGACGTCAATGCCGCTCTCGGCGCTGTTCTCCTCGTCGGTGAGTTTCATCAGGGCGTGGCCGCCGCCGAACAATTTCTTGAACGTCGCCTGGAAATTCTCGTTGATCCTGGCGAACGCCTCTTCGAATTTCTGGCGTGAGATCTGATCGATCTCGCGGATCGTAGCGGTGGTGTTTTCGATCGAAGTGATCAAGTCCTTGCGCTGGGTGTCGAGGAAGGCGTGGCGCTCGGCGGTCTCCTTGTATTCATCGAGAGCCATCATGTTGACCGGGCCCATGGCTTCGAGCTTGGCCCGCATGTCGCGGTAAGCCTGATCTTCGGCGGCGAGTTGGTCGCCCGTGACGGTGATCAGCGTCGGATCGGCCAGCAACGCGGCGCGCTCGATGCCAAGTTCGTTCAGGCAGGTCTCGGACATGTACTGGGCGTCGGATTGAAGCCTGGCGGCAGCGGCTGAGAGTTCGCCGCGGCGATCGCGAGCCTGGTCGAGAAGCAGGCGGCTGGAGCGCAGCAGTTCGTCAATTTCAGCCAGGCGGGCGCGCAGTTGTTCGGTTTCGAATTGCAGCAGGCCTTCGCGCGCCTGGGCGGCGTTGCGCTCGGCGTCGAGGTCGGTGGCTTGCTCGGCGAGTTGCTGGTTCTCGGCTTCACGCTGCAGCTTCTCGGCGGCAGCGGCGTCGATTTGCGAGGCCAGGGTATGGACGCGCTCATCCATTTCGACGAAAAGAGATTCGATGCGATCGAGAACGGCAGCGGCCGAGCGGCGGCGTTCTTCCAGAGTCGCGACGCGGGCGGCATGCTGCGAGGTAGTGTGCGCGGCTTCCTCGCGGCGTTGACGCAGCGCTGCGAGCGACTCCTGTGCCGCCGCGATCTGCTGCTCCAACTGGACACGCTGCTCTTCGAAGGCGGCAATTTCTGATTGCCGGGCGACGACGATGTTCTCCTGCTCGGCGCGCTCGGCGGACAGGCGGCGCAGTTCGAGCTGAGAGACGCTGAGGCGCTCGCCTACGCGCGTCATCTCCGCATCAAGCTGCTGCAGCATGTGGCCGGAGGTCATGGCCTGATGGTCGGCTTCGCGCTTTTCCCCCTCGAGGCGGTCGAGCAGGGAAGTCAGATCTTTGATCTCACGGCCGAGGGTGAGCACGCGCATCTGTTCATCGCGCAGGGCACGCTCGAGATCTTCGAGCTGGCGCAGGACTTCCCGCAGCTCGCGCTTCATGGAAAGCGGGCCTTCGGCGCGCTGTTTGCCGCCGGTGACGGTCACGTTGTGGAAGCACTCGCCGGACTGGGAGAGGAAGAAGGCGTCAGGGTTTTCGAGAGCCAACTCGCGGGCCACGCCGGATTCGGGCACGATGTAGCCGTCGCGCAGCTTGGGCAGAATGACTTCCAGCGACTTGCCGAAGCCGTTGAGCACGCGAATGGTGTGCTTGAGGGGAACAATCTGCGCCGCGGGCGGAGCGCAGTGCGCGGCCTCGTCGAGGACGAAGGAGAACTTCGCTTGCGCATCCTCGGGATGGACGAGGAAGGTTGCCCGGCCGTCAACGTCGGTGCGCAGCATGCGCAAGCCTTCGTCGGCGGCATCCCAGGACTTGACCACGACGTAATTCAGCTCGTCGCGCAGGAAGTCTTCGACGACGCGCTCGAATCTGGGCTCGACTTCGAGGAAGTCGGCAAGGACGCCCACGGGCGCGCGGCCTCCCTGCATTACGCCAGATTGAAAGAGGCGGCGGACGGACTCGGTGGAATATCCGTGCTCGGCGATAACGGCCTCGAGCGAACCCTTCTTACCGAGTGCGGTCGCGTGTTCGGCGCGGAGAACGTCGAGATGGGTCTTGGCCCTGGTTTCCTCGAGCTTCTTCGATTCGATCAGGCGGCGAAGCTGGCCGATTTCTTCGCTGATGCCGCTGACGCGCTGGCTGATGGTTTCGAATTCGAGGGCGAGCTGGCCACGCTGGCCGCCAAAGGCCTCAATCTGAACGTTGGCGTTGGTGATTTCGGCTTCAAGGCGGCGAGCGTCGCGGTCGGCTCCGGCCAGGCGTTCTTCGGCTTGCGCGAGCTGGTTGCGCAGACGCGACGCGGAGGCAACCGTGTCGAAGATAGCGACCCGCGATTCTTCCTGCCGGCGCTCGATTTCAGCCAGACTCACGGCTGCAGCCGCGGCTTCCTGCTGGCAGAGCGCAAGATCGCACTGAGCCGCGGCGACGGCAGCCGCAGCCGATTCGAGGATCTGGCGATTCGATTCGCGTTCCGCTTCGAGCGCGGTGAGACGATGGCGAGCCTGGGCTAACTCGGCTTCGGCCGAGGCCGATCGCACCAGCAACTCGGCGCAGCGCTCCTGGTTGTGACGGCGGCGCGCGTGGGCGCGGTCGATTTCGATGGCGATCTGGCTGATGCGGTCGCGGTTCTCGCGCAACTCGGTTTCAATGGCATAGCCGCGCTGGGTGCGTTCAGAGTGCTCGGACTCGAGTTGCTGCACCTCGGCGGTGCGGTGCTGCAATTCCTCGGCGAGGGCGTTCAGCCGGGAGTCGATTTCAGTGCTCTCCTGCTCGACGGCAGTGAACTTGCTCGCCAGAACCAGGCGCAGCTTGGCGCGCATTTCCTCACGCAGCCGGGCGTAGCGCTCGGCCTTGGAGGCCTGGCGTTTGAGCGAATTCATCTGGCGCGTGACTTCGTCAAAAATGTCGTTCACGCGGGCCAGGTTCAACTTGGCGTCTTCGAGGCGGGCTTCGGCAAGACGCTTCTTGGTCTTGTATTTCGTAATTCCGGCAGCCTCTTCGAGAATGGCGCGGCGGTCGGTGGGACGGCTGCTCAGAATCTGGCCAATGCGCCCTTGCTCGATCAGGGCATAGGACTCGGGCCCGAGGCCGGTTCCCATAAACAGTTCCTGAATGTCACGCAGGCGGCAGAGCTTGCCGTTGAGCAGATATTCGCTGTCGCCGGAACGGAACAGGCGGCGGGTGACATGAATCTCTCCGCGATGGAACTGTTGCTGGCTGAACTTGCGGCGGCGAATCTTGAGGACCACGTGTGGCGCGGGGGTTCCCAGAGACGCCGCAGTCGCCGGCGGCGTGACGTTGTGCGCGGGCAGGGCGAACGCGGGTTCGTCGTCGGGGAAGGCCACCGAGATGGTATTGATCTTCGAACGGGGGATCTCCACTTCTTCCAGCCTGCCGGGCTGGGCGTCCTCCATGGCACTCTCGGTTTCCCGGGCAGAGCGGGCGCGGATGGCGGCTTCATCCCAGTTGTCGGTGAGGTGAGGCTCCTCCGACTCGGGCATGTCGTCCTGGATGTCAATTTCGGGTGCGGCCTCGGCGTCAGAGCCGGCGTAGAGCTCAGGGTCGATCAGGGTAAGCGTAACTTCGGCCATGCCGGTCGGCTTGCGGTCGTGCGTGCCGGCGAAAATGACGTCTTCCATGCGCGAACCGCGCAAGGTTTTGGCCGACTGTTCGCCCAGCACCCAGGAGATGGCGTCGGCGATATTGGATTTGCCGCAGCCGTTGGGGCCGATAATGGCCGCAATGCCGTCCCCGTGGAACTTGAGCTCGGTGCGGTCGCAGAACGATTTGAACCCCAGAATCTGAAGCTTCTTCAGTTTGAGCAACGTGGACTCCTTAACGGCCAGTGGTCAGTTGCCAGTCCGTCAATACCTGCATGGGATGCCCGATGCTTCTCGTTCTTGGCGAAACGCGAGATATCGAGTCCATGCGACGGAGCCGGACTTGGCCTGTTTACCAACCAGGTTCCTGCGGCAGCCAAACGCCTGCGCCGACCACAACCCTCCTGTTTCTCAGCGACATCTTCACCCCAGGCTGGACAGGGCGAGCACAGATTGAAGCTACTGTAACGGTGAAAACGGGCCGGGGTCAAGCAATATAACACCATATATGGTGTGGCCTTACGGGCGACCGCGTTGGGTTGCACAGACATTGCAGCAGAGGGCCGGTTTCTGGACGAGGAAAGACGAGGCGGGAGAACTGCGAGAGCAGGATAAGGCTAGCGCATTCCAATGGTGGTTGCAATGGAGATATCACGCCAACCAAAGGCGGATCCGGGTCTGCTCGATTACTGCGCGAAGTCGTACGTTACCGCTCCAGCCGAGACGCCAATGTTGATCATGGAAGCGATGCGCTCGAGTTTGTGGTGCCCAGTCTTGTGGAAGAAGTAACTGATCCCGATGACACGAACCGTCTCGCCGGCGAAGTTGACGGCAAGCCCAGCCGTGCTGCGGCCGAAAAGACGCGCCGCGGGATCCAGTTCTCTACCGCCGTTCTGCAGGATGGAGCGAGTCACCACGAAATCTGCGGTGTTCAGGGCGGCAGTGGTTGCAAACAGGGTCAGATTCTCCTTATCCCAGAATCGATGTTGGTACGGGGTATCCGGCAGAAGCGCTCTGGCAACACGCTCCGTACGGAGCGATGCACCAGGAGGAGGCGAGCCACCATCGGCCTGCGGTGCTTCTTGAGCGAAGAATGTGCCGCACAAGGCCAGAGAAGGGATCAATCCCTTGGCCATCGGTCGGAGGATCGCACGGAACCACTTTGAGGACATAACCGGTCGGGTTAGGAGGCCAAGCCGGCCCACTTCCATTCCACAAACCGCATTTCCCAGCCCACGGAGAGGCAGTTTTAGCCTCCCTTAAACAACACCGATTCATCGACTTACCGAGAACTTGCTGAGGAGTTGGCGGCCGAGCGTGCAGTTCTTTGCAGCAAGTGGGCAGGTATATGCCGAGCGTCAATTTCTCGCCGTCTGCTGCACGGGGCGGGCAACTCTCTTCCGGTGAGGCTTGCGGCGCTTCGACCGCCAGGAAGGCCGGATGGCGTCGTTACTTTCGTGTGTGCTGGAGACTGTAAGGTGGTGAGAACGCATGGACGATATTGCTATTGTGGGGTTACCGATCAACAAATCTTAAAATCTTACGACTGCCGAGAAAACAAGCGCCAAGCTTGAGATCGGTACGCTCGGTATGCGCAACTTCGAGGGAACATTCATGAAGAATCTAGGTATTTTCGTTCTGGTCGTTTCTTTCGTCTTCGTGGCTGTACTAGCTTCAGTGGCACAGCCAATTCCTCCTGCGACTCCTAACCCACAGGCAGCTGCCAACACGCCTCCTCCGCAACCGCCGTCAACGCTAAGATTCGTCCCGCCTCACGCCCCCGCGCCGGTGCCCGGGGTGCCTTATGCATTCGATTTATGTCATGGTGGAGCGGTTAACGTACCCATGGTAGCCGGGAGCAAGAATCCGGACTGGGCTGCGCTGGAAAAGGACATCTCGCAAAACCAGTGCGGCGGTCCGTTTGACACTCGGCAAACTCGAGTGACTGGAACCGATGGCCCGGTCCATTTTGACCTTGCCCCGGGCTACGGTTTTCCGCCGCTCGGCATGCACCTTGGACTGAACGGATTGCTGTATGGCACGCCTAAGCCACACCAGAGGTTGTGGACCCAGGCACAGTTCCGCGTGTGCGCCGTAACTCTCGGCGGCTATCAGGATTGTCACCCGGTGCCGTTTGACGGCGCACCCGCCGCGAGAAACAGTCACGCCGCAGCCATTGCATTGCTCGGTGGCGGGGCAGCTGCCGCCGCGCTGGGCGCCGGAATGGCCATGAAAAGCAGCAGCGGAGGAAGCTGCGGAACACCCCCCGCGAACATTTTCAACGACTGCTTCTCCAGCCCCCAAAGCCCGCAGTGTCCGACGGACATCCAGCAGTACAACACCTGGTGTAAGTGCGAAGGATATGCGGGCGGGTTTGACGCAACCAGCGGCGGCTGCGTGCAATGAACGGGAGGACCCCGGTTTTTTCGGGGTCCTCAAGGCACTCTGGGCTCGCTGCGGTTTTTGCCTTGCTGGTTGCGGTCAGCCATTGCACGGCAGAAACGCTCACTGGCACCGTCGTGGACCCTCAGCAACGTCGGCTTGCAGGCGCGGTCATTTCGCTGCACTGCGGCGACCAGACTGAGGTTCATCGGACAGACAGCCACGGCGAATTCAGCTTCAGCCGCGAGACGTTCCCCGGGAACTGCAGCATCGCCGTTTCATCTCCAGGCTTCGCCACTCTGGAACGCGCGGTGGGGCGAAGCCTGGTCCTTGTGCTGCAACTGCGGCTTGCTTCGGTCAGGCAAACCGTCTCCGTATCCGGGGACGCGCCCCCGCGACCAGCGCTCACTTCTGTTTCTCTCAATGCCACGGAACTTAGGAGTATTCCTGGAGATGCCCGCGATTGGGTGAACTATGCAGAACAGCTGGCAGGAGCGCAGCCAGGATCCGATCGAGTTTATGTGGACGGCCTGCCCACCGACACATTGCCGCCGGCCAGTACCATTGAAAGAATAATCGTCAACGCGGATCCGTTTTCTGCCGAATACTCCGACGGCAGCAACACCCACATCGACATCATTACCAGGAACGCTGAACGGAAGCTCGACTTCCAGGTAGGCGGTCTTTCCTTTGGCCCCGGGACTGGCAGCGTCCTCGGCCCGCATCTCGATTCAACCGCGGATATGGGCAACGCGATGCTGACGAGCCCAGTTCCATATCTGCCCCTTGCTTTTACAGTCAATGGGGACTTCGATTTGGAGAACGATCAGATACCAATCCAAGCCGTCGTTCCGTCCGTTCAAGGATCGCAGATTACTCCGGTTGATGCGGCACCCGCTACAATCTTTAATCGGTCTGCCACCCTCAGCGCCAACTACCTGGGAAGCGACACCCTCCGCGTGAACACTTCCTGGCATATTTTTCGAACCAGTCTTTCCAATATGGACGTCTCCGGACTGACCTTGCCAGATGCTGGAATGAGCAAGGGGCTTACGGCTCGGGAGTTTCGGGCAACGTTGACAAAATTGGGCAGCAGCTATGTCTATCGCGGGGGCGTGCTGGGAAGTTGGTCAGACAGAATTCTAAATGCGAACAGCAGCAGCCTGGGTGTGAGCGTGCAGGGCGCGTTTGTGGCAGGAGGCGCGGATATAGATCAAGAGACCGGAGCCAGCACGCGCTGGACGTTCAAGAACGTGCTCGAACTGAATCCAGGCGGCCATCTCTTAAGCATTGGGGTTACGGCTACGCGAGCGGGCGAGGGGCAATTCATAATCCCTAATCCATTCGGGCGGATTCAATTTGACGATCTCGAAGACTACGTTGCCAGCGCCAACACAGGCGCTCCAACCGGCACCTGGTTCCTCACCCGAGGGGGAGGAGGCCCGGTTCATTACGTTTCCTATAACGCTGCGCCTTTCGTGGAGGGGGAGTTGGTGCGCTCGGCCAACTTTTCCTTGCGCGCCGGTCTGAGGGCTGACTGTCAGACTGGGGGCGGCGTTCTTTACTCCCCCCGCCTTTCCGCAGCTACGGCAGTTCACAGTTTCGTGCTGCGGGCCGGGAGCGGGCTGTTCGTGCAGAATTGGCCGCCTTATGTTTTCGTCCAGCAAATCGCGAATGACGGCCATCACTTGGAGCAGTTGCTGGCGACAAATGTGTCTTTATACGAAGTCGAGTCAGCCGCGCTCCTTCCGCAGTCTCCCATCGTGTCGCAAACCGCAGCGGATTTGGCGCCCGCTCGCGAGTGGGTCTCTAAAGCTTCCATCGAACGTAAATTTGCGCACATCAGACCGGGCTTGGAGTATACGTGGACCGTGGGCACACACTTGCTTGGCTCGCAGCGTCTCACTGCTCCAGTAGGCTGGACCGACCTCTTGGCGTCGAACCGTGCTTCCCGCAAAGACCAGGTCCATGTTCGGGTGGGATATGAAATCAGGGGTCAAAGCTTCACCGCGCATTACGAATGGATCCATGCGCGCGATAACACCGACGGACCTTTCTCGTACCCCGCCCAGCAGAATGACCTGCGCGATGAATGGGGACCGTCTAGCAATGTCTCACCGCATAATGTCACCCTCATTGCGCATTTCAAGATAAAGACTACGTCGCTGACGCTGCTGCAATCCATGCGCAGCGCCGTTCCGTTGAATATCACCAGCGGGCTGGACCCGGCAGAAAACGGCCTGTACACCGATCGAGGTGGAAGGCCGCGGAACAGTGGAACTGGTCCCGCATTCCATTCCCTGGCGCTGTATGGACAGCACTTGTTCGCAATCCCCAAGTTATCCGCGAGGTCTACCCGGCAGCTGTACCTCGACACCGGCCTCCACGTCGAGAATCTTCTGAACAACCGGAATTACATCACGCTGGATGGCGTAGCCGGCTCGCCACTGTTTGGCCAGCCCTTGTCTGCGCTTCCAGGACGCTGCTTGCGGGTGTCCCTGGGCATAGTCCCCCGCTAGTTGGATCAAGCCAGCACTGCACTCCAAACACACCGACTCGTGGCTGCGGCGCGGCGTTCGCTTGGCGAACGCCATAGTTTCGTTCAGGATGATGATTCAGTCGTGCTCTGCAGGCGGCGTCTTCTTCCGGTCTTTGGGATTTCGCTGCGGCGGCGTGGTCGATTGTCCAGGCGGGTTAAAGTAGGCGTCGCTGAAGACGACGTCGCCCTGAAAGGGTTTCATGCTGTCGCGATAGCGTTGAGCAGAAATTGTGGCGCGGATTTCTGTTTTTTCATCTTCCAGGGTTAAGGTCTCTTTGCTGATCATTTTGTAGATGAAGTGGGCGCCGCCGGGATCGGAGAATACTTCCGAAACTTCGCCCGGATTCATATCCATGACCATTTCATGCCGAGGAGGCAGCGTGGAACGGCGCACCTTTTCCATTTTCGTGTTGGGGGTGATCCCCGGTATTCCAGCCGCCGTGTAGGCCTCGATTTGCAACTGGTCCGGATCTTCGCGGTTAACCGCGCGGGCGCGGAGATCGGCAGCCAGTTGTGTCATCGCTTCCTCGGACGCCTTTTCCTGCGCTTGGTCCGGCTGCGGTGCGCTCGCCTGCGCATCAGCCGTGGTCTCGGCTGCAGGCTGGGCACCTGGGGGACTCGGAGACTTATGGTCCGGGTGTGCTACCGCCATTTGTTTTGCGTGAGGGACAAAAATCCGCGCCAGGGTGGCCTGCTCGAAGGAAGACTCGTTCTTTCGGTAATAGTCTCCGATATCGGCGTCGGTGACGCGGTTGGCTTCCTCCTGCAAGACGCGGGCGAGGTCCTGCGAGAGCAGTTGCAGGCGCGCGTAGCGCATTTCTTCCTCGAACGCGGGCGTGTTGTCGAGGCCGCGTTTCTCGGCGGCGGCGGCCATTCTCATCATCTGCGCATAGGAATTAGCCACCTTCAGGCGAAGGGGCAGCGACATGCCCGGCTGCAGCGCTTCGGTGAGCTTCTCAAACTGTGCGCGAGTGATCACGGTTTTGCAGGCGCTGCCCTGACCGGACGAGTCTGGGCAGAAGCCATTCACCGTAATCACCGGGTCGTCGGGGCCAACTTGTACGGCGGGGGCCTTGTCGGTCGCGCCGGGCGCGACTTTTTCCGCTTGTGCCGCGGCAGCGGGAGAAGCAGCCGGCGGCGCAGTCTGACCATAAGCCAGGCTGGCCAGCAGCAGACAGACGAGGCAGGGAAGACGCAAGGAGAAAAAACGAACGGGGCACGCAAGAACTGCGTGCCCCGGGTGGAACCTACTGGTCATTGTTCATAGGCTCCCATGTTGATCTGTCCGCTGGAATTGACGCGGGGGTTGCCGTTGAAGTCGACCGTGCCGAAATCGGCCGAACCCAGACTGGCGTTGCCGGTGTTCTCGGCCGGGGAAGTCGTCGGGATGTCGAAATTCGGCGTTGGCGTGCAAGTCGTGATCGGAGTCGGAGGGCTCTTCGATGTGGTTGACTTGCAAGTGGGTACAGTAAGGTAGGCGGGATTCGCGAAGACAGAATTCTTATCCTGTCCAGTCCCTGACTTGTAGGAGGCGAACGTGGTGTAGCTTTTCGCGTTCAACTCGAAGGTTGTAGTCGAACTGGTCGTGTAGTAGTCGTTGTAGTTGGCGGTTACTCCGCTGCCCGATACGTAACCGTAGATGAACAAACCCTCCGCGCCGGTATAGACAATGTTGTTCTCGAACACAATACCGGTGGCGCGGTACTGGATCTGAAACTCGCCACTGCCGGTCTTCTGCGTGTCGTTATCGTAGAGACTGTTGTTCACAATGGTGATGTTGGTGCTTCCGCCGGTTCCGGACTTGGCATAGCCGCCCACGGAAATCCCGCACGAATTTGCGGCATAGACCAGGTTATTGCGAATGATGACGTTGCTCGAAACTTCGCCCGAGATTTCGCTGGCGGCCTCGATATTCAGGTCGTTGCCGTAAAGCGTGTTGCGCTCGAATGTCACCTCCGTGCAGCCATCGCAGTACAGGCCATCCTCATCGTAGGAATTGCCCTCGCCTGGGTTCTTGTAGGCGCTGTTGTTGTAGATGAGGTTGCCGTAGACGTCCCCGTTCTTGGCCTGATCGTAGCCGGTGGGGCCGACCCCCTCGAAGCCGATAGCATCCATGCCAATGTTGTCATTGTCGTAAATGGTGTTGTTGGAGACGACAAAGTTTTGGACGTTGCCGTTATAGGTGGTGGTTTCGCTTTCCCCGGTCAGGCATCCGGTGACCGTGTTGCCGCTGACGGTCACGCTGAGCGGAGTGGCGCTGATACCGAAAACGCCGATACCGTACGCGTTGCCGTTCTTTCCCGCCGTGGTTTGGATGTTCTTAACGGTGTTATTGAGGAAGTTGATGCCGGTCCCGCTGCCGACAATCAGGACTCCGACGGGTACCTTCGAGGCGCTCGAAACCTTGTAGTTTTGGATGGTGAACCCTTCGATGGTCAGGTAGTTCACGCCGGCGGCGGCTCCGATGTTGAACAGTCCTTGTGTGTTGGTGCCGATGAAGCCGTTGCTCTGGGCGAAGGTGGGCGACGTGCAGCAGGCTACGCCCGTGCCATCCACGATGGCCACGCCCTGGCCGTTGAAGACGATGGGAGCCGAGGAGGTTCCCGAGTTGGCGAAGGTCACGCTCTCGTTGTAAGTTCCAGCGCCCACATAAACGGTGCTGCCGGCCTGCGCCACCGAAGCCGCGTGGCCGATGGTGAGCCAGGGCGCACTGGCGCTGCCGCTATTGGAGTCGCTGCCCGTCTTGGCAACGTAGTAGTACACCTGGGCCTGCGCGCAATAAGAAAGCACGAAACAGATGAACAGGAACACAAGCACAGTACGAATCAGCTTGTGTTTCGTACTGCCGTGAAAGCTATCAATCATGGAAAGCCTCCTTAAGGTTTTTGGGTCAATTTCTGGATTGCAGTTTCGGATCCTGCGAGTCGCGCGGAATCCTGGGATGCTTCGTTTTGTTGCTATTCCAATCTCTGTTTCCCTTAGAGGACACGTGTCGAAACCGGACACTGGCGGCGAAAAGCTTGCTGCCGGAGTCCGGGGAGCCCGGCGGAGCAAAGCCTAGGCGCTTTACGACTGATTGTCAATAGTTATGTTTTATTGCGAATATCGGGCTGGGGGCTTTCGATTGTTTGCTATTGTGAGTTTCAGGAATGGGCTGGGCAATAAGAAAAAGCGCGGGCGAGAGCGCCCGCGCCACACGACAGCCGAGGGCGGCTGTCCCCACATGTTCCGAGCTGACTGCTACTAGCTGCCCAGCTTCTCGAAGAACAGGCAAATCGTCTCGATCCCGCGGTAGAAGTTCGGGATGTGGAACTTCTCGTTGGGGGCGTGAAGGTTATCGTCAGGCAGACCGAAGCCCATCATCACGCTGGGAATCTTCAGCACATCCTGGAAGTCGGTGACGATCGGGATCGAACCACCCGAGCGGATGAAGACCGTGTCTTTCTTGAACACATCGTGCAACGATTCGGTCGCGGCCTTGATGTATCGGTTGTCGGTGCCGACGACCGCGGCGGGGCCCTTGCTCCAGACTTTGATTTTCGTCTCGATGCCCTTGGGCGTGATCTTCTTCACGAAGGCGGTGTATTTCTTCAGGATGTCGTCAGGGTCCTGGTTGGGGACTAGACGCATGGAGACCTTGGCCTTCGCCTTTGCCGGTATGACCGTCTTGGCGCCGTCAGCGGTGAAGCCTCCGGGCATGCCGTGGACTTCGAGCGTGGGCCGCGCCCAGGTGCGGTAGAGAACGGAATAACCGGGCTCGCCGGTGAGGACCTTCGATCCGACTTCGGTCTTGCGATAGTGCTCTTCGTTAAAGGGCAGCCGCTTCCAGGCTTTGAGTTCGGCGGCGGTCGGGGCTTTCACGCCTTTGTAGAAGCCGGGAATCAGGACTTTGCCCTTCGCGTCTTTCATCTTGCTGATCATTTCGATCAGTGCGAAGAAAGGATTGGGCGCGGCGCCTCCGTACATGCCGGAGTGCAGATCGGTCTTGGCGCCGAAGGCTTCGATTTCGGTGTAGACCAGGCCGCGCAGGCCGACGCAGAGCGTGGGCAGATCGGGCGCGAAGAGTTCGGTGTCGCAGACCAGCGCGAAGTCGGCTTTCAGCCTGGCTTTCTGCTTGCGGAGGTATTCGGCGATGGATTCGCCGCCGACTTCCTCTTCTCCTTCGAACAGGATTTTTACGTTGATCGGAAGCTTGCCGCCGCCGGCCTGCATGAGGGCTTCGAGGGCTTTGACTTCCAGCCAGAGCTGGCCTTTGTCGTCCACGGCGCCGCGGGCGTAGATGTTGTTGTTGCGCTCGGTGGGCTCAAAGGGCGGGGAATGCCACTCGTCGAGCGGATCGGCGGGCTGTACGTCATAGTGGGCGTAGCAGAGAACCGTCGGCTTGCCCTGCGCATGCAGCCAATCGGCGTAAATGAGGGGATGCCCTTTGGTGGGGATGATCTCGACATTTTCCATGCCGATGCGGCGCAGTTCGTTGGCTACGAAGTCGGCAGCCTTCTGGATGTCGGGCTTGTGCTCATCGAGCGTGCTGATGCTGGGGATACGGAGGAGATCTTTCAGTTCGCTGAGGAACCGCTGCTGATTACTGCGGGCAAAGTCAACGGCGGAAGATGCCATAGGTAGATTCCTTTCTGTGATCTGGGCGGACAACGCGTGATAGCGGATTCAAGGTGCCGCGCAAACTCAACAGTATAGCGCGAAGACGACCACTAATGCCGAGACCAGCCGGCTATTCCGGGGTTGTTTCAGATTCCGTTAATTCCATCCTGGCGTTCCTGAGTTCATAGGTGTTCGTCCTGAAAACCTACCAAAAGGCAAGTCACCAGGCCGGCGGTGGAAAGTGCAGCGGTTCGGCTGACGCGTGCCACGCTTTAGGAATAAAATAGTGCGCATGAAGCAGAGGGTCATAATTTCTGGGGTAATAGTGGCCGTGCTCGCGATGGCTGGCCATGCCATGGGCCAGAAGGATGCCGACGACGAGCCGACTGCCCTGATGAACTTTCTTGTGCTCAAGGATGAGAACAGCAAGCCCGTGCGCAATGCCTCCGTGATCATGCATGCGGTGAGTTCGCACGGCAAGCAGGAGAGAGGCGACCTGGAGTTGAAGACCAATTCTGAAGGCAAGGCAAGCTTCGACGGCATTCCTTACGGCAAATTGCGAGTGCAGGTGCTGGCCTCGGGATTTCAGACTTACGGCGACGATTTCGATATCAATCAGCACGAGGTCAGCATCACCGTCAAGCTGAAGCGGCCGCAGGGGCAGTATTCGGTGTATGACGATCATCCCCGGGAATCGAACCCTCCGCCGAAACAGAATGCTCCGCCTCCCGATCAGAAGGATAATAAGCCGAACTAGATCCCGCGAGCCGGATTGCAGGTCTTAGATTTTGGAAGGCAGATTTCAAGATTGCAGGTTGCAAAGTCCGTTTCTCAAATCTGCAATCTAAAATCTGAAATCCGCAATCGAAAATCCAACAGTTATGGACTATCTGCTGAAAACCGAACCCTCGACATATTCCTTTGCCGACTTGCAGCGGGAGAAGACGACCGTTTGGGATGGTGTCTCGAATCCGGCCGCGCTGAAACATCTGCGGGCAATGAAGCCGGGCGAGCGGGTGGTGATTTACCACACCGGAGATGAGAAGAGCGCCGTGGGAACGGCGACGGTCGTGTCGGTGGATGCGTCGGACGCGCGGAATCCGCAAGTGAAGATCAAGCTGGGCAAGGCTAACTCGAAACCCGTAACCCTGGCTGAGGCGAAGGCGAATCAACTGTTTGCGGAGTCGCCCTTGGTGCGACAGGGAAGACTGAGCGTGGTCCCGCTGACCGGGGCGCAGTACAAGTTTCTGACGGGGGAGTAAAAGATTACAGTTCCCACCCAGGAAAGTTCCCTTACAGCCAACTCAGGCGCGAGCGGATGCTTCCAAGCAACTGGAGTTGCTTGGGTTCTTGCGGGTCATCATTCTGGAGAGAACAATGAAATCGGGAAGACTGCAGGGAACGCGTCTCGCGTCGGCTGCGGCTGGCTGCGTCGTGCTGCTATTCGTCGCTCCGAGACTCTGGGCGCAAGAAACGAAGGAAAAGGTCACCGTGGATGACGTGGACCGCACGTTCATGGTTCGGTTGCCGAAGGGCTACGACCCGCAGCAGCACTATCCGGTGATGATCCTGCTGCATGGCATGAACCAGGATGCCGACGATATAGAGCGGCTCACACAGTTCGACCAATTGGCGGATAAGGATGGGGTGATTGCGGTCTATCCTCTCGCGCTGCATGGAAGGTGGAATGTGGGTGTGCACCCGCAGGAGCGCTCACCGATGGGCATGGGCCCGGGTGGACATCGACGTTACGGCGGAGGCGGCTACCCCGGCGGAGGCGGTGGTGGAGGCGGATATCCCGGTGGAGGCGGAGGTGGAGGATATCCGGGCGGCGGCCAGCAGTCCCCAAGTCGTGAGCCGAGCGAGGAAAGAGGGCCTGCCCCGGCAGACGACGTCGGTTTCGTCAACCAGATGCTGGATCAGCTTGCGTCGAAGTTTTCGGTGGATACCTCGCGCATCTATGCGGCAGGCTTGTCCGAGGGTGGCTTTATGAGTCTGCGCCTGGGGTGCGCGCTGAGCGACCGAATTGCGGCGATCGCTGCGGTGGGTGCGGCCATGCCGAAAACGATGATTTGTCTGCCTTCTCGTCCGGTGCCCCTGGTGATGATCAATGGCACGTCGGACCCGGTGGTTCCATACGGCGGCGGAACCGAGCACAATCTGAGCCTGTCCACGCTCTCTGTGGAAAACAGCGCCAAGGCGTGGGCGAAAATTGATCGCTGCGCGGAGAAGCCGGAGCACAGCAAATTACCGGCGCCAGCGAAGGGCGGCATGGAGATCAAAGTCGATACCTACACCGGCTGCCAGCAGAACGCTCAGGTCGTGATCTACAGCGTGAAGGGCGCGGGAAACACCTGGCCCGGCGGCGAGCAATACGAAGCGGAGAACACGGTCGGGAAGACGAGCCAGGACCTCCATGCCAACGAGATCATGTGGAATTTCCTGGTCAGCCGGAAACTCCCGGACAAGGGCGCGGCTGCGCCGTAGTTCGCGTTCGCGCGTCACATCTTCGATTACCGCCATGCCGGCTCCTTCGGAGAATCAAAGATTCCGGTCAACTCATGGCCTTCCTCAACTCGCGGCGCAGAATCTTTCCTGAGGCGGTCTTGGGAACGGCGCTGACGAAGTGCACTTCGCGCGGCTGCTTGTAATGCGTGAGGCGGTCGGCGACGAAGGCGCAAAGTTCATCTTCCAGCTTTTTGCCATCCACAAATCCATCGCGCAAGGCGACAAAGGCAACGGGGATTTCTCCGGCTGAGGCGTCGGCGCGGCCGACCACGCCACATTCCTTCACCGCCGGATGCTCGAGCAAGACGGCTTCGACTTCCGCCGGAGCCACGGCAAACCCTTTGTATTTGATCATCTCTTTGCGGCGGTCCACGACGCGGTAGAAGCCTTCGCCATCGCGAGTGACGATGTCGCCCGACCAGTACCATCCGTCGCGCAAAACGGAGGCGGTAGCTTGCGGCTCCTTCCAGTAACCCAGCATGATCTGCGGTCCACGCATGACCAGTTCGCCGGGCTGGCCGGGTGCGGCTTCCGTGAGATTCTCCGGAGTTTCGGCGGGATCAATTTCTGCCTGCGCAAGCACGCGGCAATCGGTTTGCGCCAAAGGATGGCCGATTGAGTCGGGACGGTAGAGATCCGGCTCGAGGAATCCAACGTGAGTGACGGGAGAAGCCTCAGTCATGCCGTATCCCTGGCACACGAGGATGTTGGTGAGAGCGGTGAAGCAACGCGCCAGTTCCGGCGCGAGAGGTGCGGCCCCCGACTTGATCCAGTGGACTTTGTGATCGCGAGGGAACTCGCCCGCTTCGGCCGCCTGGCAGAGTGCGTTAATCGCGGGCGGGACCAGCGGCATCATGGTAATGGCCTCGTCGGTCAAGAGTTTGATGAATGGCTGCGGCTGGAAGCGCGGCACCAGTACAAGCGTGGCGCCCAGGATCAGCACAGGGTTGAGAACCACGTTCAGTCCGTAGATGTGATAGAGCGGCAGGCAGCAGAGAACGTTGTCGGCCGAGTTGAGCCTGGTCGCGTTCGGGCCGAGAAGTTGGTAGACGTTGGCCACGAGATTGAAGTGCGAGAGCATAACTCCCTTGGGCAGGCCGGTCGTGCCGCTGGAGTAGGGAAGCGCGGCCAGAATTTGTTCAGAAGACTGGTCGGGTTTGGGATAAGAGGCGGTCGCGGGCTTCAACAACGCTGCGAACGGTTCGGCGCCGGCAACGCTCTGGCGCGTGGTGTAGACGCGGCGAAGGTTGGGGAGTCCGGCGAGGTGGATGCCTTCCAGGTTGGCGCCATCGCTGATCAGAAGAACGGCTGCGGAGTTTTCCAGTTGATATCGCACTTCGCGCTCGCGGAAAGTCGGGTTCAAGAGTGTGGGAATGGCGCCGGCGAGAGTGGTGGCGTGATAGGCGGTGCAGAATTCCCAGGAGTTGGCGAGGAAAATCGCCACCACGTCGCCGGGCCGAACGCCTGCAGCAATCAAGCCGCGGGCCACGGACTCGACTGTGTCTCCATATTCGGCGTAAGTCAGACGGCGGCCGCAAGAAACGTCTACCAGGGCCGTCTTCTGCGCGTGGCGGCGGCAGGAATCGAGCACAAGGTCGTGCAGAAACAGGTGGTGAGGATCAGCGTAAAGTTGGCTGCGCAACATGCAGGGAGAGATTGTAGCGGAAAAACGTACGAGGAATGGGGGACGGCCGGAAAGAGGGATAGGGGCGGCAATCGTTTGCCGCCCCTTCGAGCTTAGCGCGGGTTGAGGCGCAGGGCAGCGGCGCGCGCTGCCAGTTGCTCGGACCACTTAATGCGGCCCGTCGCCTGCATCACCACAAACAACGTGATGATGGCAATCACCGTAATGGACAGCCCGGTGAAGCCCTTCCAGAAAAATGCATAGGAGAAAAGCACGAGATAGATCAACTGCGCCGTTCCGGCTTCCAGAGCGGCGAACCTCATGCCGACGACCAACCGCAGATAGCTGACCACCAGACCCACCGACACGACGGAAGCGATGACCATGGCCGCATGGATGGAAATGTGATCCACCAGATAAGCCAGCAGCAGGTGAAAGGCGAAGAATGCCGTGGCCAGGAAGAAGTAATTCATGGGATGCAAGTCGATATTGCGCAGGGTGGTGATGATGAATATCAGAAAGAAAAAGAAAAACAGGGACACCGGCGCGGCGTAGCTGATTTCTCCCGCCAGCGGACCGGGTTGCAGTTTCTGGGGCATGGTCATGCCGATCTGGAATCCGGAAACCAGGTTGGAATACTGCCAGGTCAGTTCCCAGCCGCCGGGGACGAGCAGTTTGGAGGTGGGTGAGAGGGTGTCGTCGGCGAAATCGATGTCGCGGAAGTTGGTGTGCATGACGAGGGAAAAGTTGCGCGCCTGCGCGATGCCGTCACCCAGTTGATAGCGCCACGAATCGAGGCCCTGCGAACGATAGGCGACGTGCAGGTTGGCGTCGGCTCCGGCTGGAACGTCAGCGCGCCCGAACGTGCCTTCGTTGTCGGTCGTCAGGGACACGGGTTGGTCGCTGATCTTCATCTGCAATCCGTCGTAGAGCGCTTTCTGAGCAGGAAACTTCAGGCGAAAAGCGACGTTCTGCGCCTGGCTGGTGCTGTTGTGGAAGGTGTAATCAGCCGCGAAATCGACCCCGTAGGTGCTGTACCACAGCAACCCCTTTTGGCGCGGATCGAGATGAAAATTGACGCGGATGCGGCTGGATTCGAGCGCCAGTGGGATATGGTGCTGCACGTTTTCGGTATGCTCGACCGCCTTGCCGTTCTCGAGCGTGGTTGTGCGCTTCGTTTCAGTCACGGTGTAGTGCGCAGTCGGGGGTAGTTGTTGCTGCTCGCTGCCCCACGTCGAAGCTACGTGGTCCTGCAGTTGCTGGTTACTGCCGTAGGTGCGGGAGAAAATGGTTGCGCCCAGAATGACCCAGGCGATGGTGGTGCAAACAAAAATGAACGCGAGTGCAAGAATCTGCCGTAGCAAGGAATTCCTCCTGTTGGGGGATGGCGTTGATTTAGATCGCAGCAGTTCGGATGCATGGAGGCTGCCGCCGCAGGCTTATTGACAGCAGGCAGGTTAGGGCGAGGGGCCAGGCATGGGAGTGTCAGAGACGACACGTGTGTGTCACAGCGGAGACACTATGGGAGTGACAACGGAGACACCGTCCTAGCTATCCAGTTTGCGGAGGAACTCCTGCTCGTCCATGCGGTATTTGAACGCTTTGCGGCCGTCAATGAAGACGACGGGAAGCTCGTCGTTGAACTGGCGGCGGAGTTCGGCGTCGGTATCCACATCAATCTCGCGCCAGGTGAAGCCGCCGTGGCGCGAGAGTCTGGCCAGGCTCTCCTTCACGACTTCGCAGAGATGGCAACCTTTGCGGGAATAGACGACTACACTGCGGGGCACCGGCATGCAAAGAGATTCTATCGCGAGGGATCGAGGCCTACCAGCAGGCGAAAAATGCGGCTCACAGGTTTGGGAGTCCGGATGACTCGACCGGCACAGGCGCGGAGACTTGTGATACCTGGAACACCGTGAGGCGGTAGAATCCCTGCATGCAGCAGCTTCAGGCAAAACCTCTTCGCGGCAAGACTGCGCTGATCACCGGGGCAGCGCGGCGGTTGGGACGGGCGTCGGCGCTGGCGCTGGCCCGAGCCGGTGCCGATGTGGCCATCACCTTCAATCACTCGGTGCGCGAGGCGAGGGAAACGGTAGTGGACCTGTCAGGTCTTGGCGTGCGGGCGTTCGCTCTGCGCTGCGACGTGACCGACGAGGCCAGCGTGCGCGCCATGATGAAAGAAGCGGGGCGGGAGCTGGGCCGGATCGATATCTTGCTGAACAACGCCGCGAACTACGAGACGGCTGAATTCGAAAAACTGACGCTGCGGCAGTGGGATGCAATTTTCGCTTCCAACACGCGCGGGCCGTTTCTGGTGTCGCGCGAGGCGCTGAAATGGATGCGGCGCGGTCGCGGCAAGGGCCCGATGGAAGCCAAGATCATCAACATGGGGTCGCTGGGCGGGCTGAGGCCGTGGGCGACGCATGCGCACTATTGCTCGTCGAAAGCGGCCCTGCACATGCTCACAAAAGTGATGGCGAGGGCGCTGGCGCCGGAGATTGCAGTGAATGCGGTAGCCCCGGGGATGATCGACCTGAAAGAGAAATCGGCGGCGGCTTTCATGCGGCGGATGGCGAAACAGACTCCCATGCGGCGCAACGGGCGCGCGGACGAGATCGCCGAAGCGGTCTTGTTTTTCGCCACGGCGCCGCAGTTCATTACCGGCCAGATCCTGGCCGTGGACGGAGGCCTGGGGCTTTAACGGCGGCTAAGCCTCGGCTGAGGTCGGATCGATCACCAGCTTGACCTCGGAGATGCGGTTGGCCGGGAAGCCGCCTTGCCGGGCATGCTCCCGCACCATCTCCTCGTTGGGCGCGATATAGACGCAGTAAATCTTATCCTGGGTAACGTAGCTGTGCAGCCACTGGATCTTCGGTCCCAGGCTGTTCAGCACGCTGCAGGATTTCTGTGAGATGGCAATGACCTGTTCCGGGGTCACATTGCCGACGTTGGGGATGTCGCGTTCAATCACGTATTTTGGCATGCTGTCCTCTCCTGAATGGCGGCGAACGTCCAGCCGCCTGGCGAACCGCCGGGGCAAGATTTTAAGCTACGAGTCTGGAAATAGCTATCCCTTCCGGGGCGCGGTATATTGAGGGCAAATGAAGAAATCAAAAGGCAGTCCTTCTCTTCCGGCCGCTGCTTCCGAGGAGCGCGCCTCCTCGGCGGCGGTTTCCGGCTGGCCAACTCCTCCCAGCCCGCGCATTGCGGTGGCCATCATGGCCGCGGGCAAGGGGACAAGACTCAAGTCGCAACTCCCAAAGGTGTTGCACGAAGCGGGCGGGAAACCGCTGCTGGAGCACGTGATCGGGGCGGCGGTGCGGGTTGTTCCCGCCCACGACGTTTACGCGATCATCGGCCATGAGGCTGACCGCGTGCGGGCGGCGATCGGACACACGGGCGTGAACTTTGTACTGCAGGCCGAACAACGGGGCACTGGGCATGCCCTCATGGTGGCGCGCGAGGATCTGGCCGGCTATGACCATGTGATCGTGCTTTCAGGCGATGCTCCCATGATTACGCCGGAGACGATCGGACACCTGCGCAATTTCCACCTGGAAGAGGAAGCGGCCATGACGCTGCTCAGCGCCGACCTGGAAGATCCGACCGGATATGGCCGCGTGCTGCGAAAGAGCGCCCGCAGCGCCGAAGTGGAAGCGATTGTCGAAGAAAAGTCGGCGAGCGCGGCACAGAAGAAGGTTCGCGAGATTAATTCCGGCTTCTATGTTTTTGCGGTGAAGGAACTTTATGCCAGCATCGGAAAACTTTCGACCGAGAACGCGCATGCCGAGTATTACCTGACGGACATGGCCGCGGTGCTGTCGAAGGCGCGGCAGCGCGTGGTGGCCTTCAAAACGGCAAATGCCCGCGAGGTGCTGGGCGGAAATACCCGGGAGGAACTGGCCGATATTGACCACTTCATGCGGATGTCGAAGTGCCGGCAATTGATGGCGGACGGAGTGACCATCTTTTATCCGGCGACCTGTGTGATTGACGCCGAGGTGGAGATTGCTCCCGACACAATCGTCGAGCCCTACGTGCAGCTGCTGGGGAAAACGCGAATCGGCACGGCCTGCCGCGTGCGTTCTTACTCGGTGATTCGCGATTCGAAAATTGGCGATGGCGTGATCATCCGTACGGGATGTGTGATGGAGGAATCGCGGGTGAGCGCCGGCGCGGTTATTGGACCCTATTCGCACCTGCGTCCGGGGAGCGAGATTGGCGAAGGCGCGCACGTGGGGAATTTTGTCGAGACCAAGAAGATCAAGCTGGGCAAGGGATCGAAGGCGAATCACCTGACCTATCTGGGCGACGCGGAGATTGGCGCTGGCGTGAACATTGGCGCGGGCACGATCACCTGCAACTACGACGGCTTCCACAAGCACAAAACCGTGATTGACGACGGCGTCTTCATCGGCAGCGACAGCACGCTGGTGGCGCCGGTGCGCGTGGGCAAGGGCGCCTACGTCGGGGCGGCGTCCTGCATTACGGACGATGTTCCCCAGGACTCGCTCGCGATTGGCCGGGCGCGGCAAGTGGTGAAGGAAGGCTGGGCCCGGCAGAAACGGACTGCGCGAAAAGCGAAATAGCGCGGTTCGAGAATAGGCGTGTTTTGCTCTATTGGCTCCCTCAACCGAGAGGGACGATTGTTTTTTGTTCTCGCGATCATGTTGGGGACCAGCGTGGAAGAGCGGCCCTTTAGGGCCGCGTCCGCGTTCCCCCCCAAAGGTAGGGCCTTCAGGCCCGGATCCACCAGGGCTGAAGCCCATGATTCTCGGATCACTCCCTACGCGGCGCTGAAGCGCCGCTCTTTCACGGTTGCCCTAGGTTCCCGAAGCAAAGCCAGCGTATTTCCTGAATTGGCGGTAGAACGGGATGAAACACGCTGTCGTCAGTAGCGAAATCCCAGTAGATTCCAGTAGTTCAGGTAGGCAACGAAAGCCAAAGCTGCCAGCGCAAAGACGGAGTGGAGAAAGCGCGGCCAGAACGACCACCAGGCCTTCTTCCAGGCGAGGATGTTGAGGACCGTCAAGAGTGCAACACCAGCGGTAGTCACAAGCGGAATCACGAGCAACCACTGAATGGGGGCTGGGGCTTTGTCGCCCAATCCGGCCGGACCGGCCGCGTTCAGCGTGGCCACTGTGCCGATGACAAAAACGAGATTCAGAAGACTCACGATCCAGACCAGGCGAACCGCATTTCGGGCTAACGGCGAAGTGCCGGCGGAGGGAAGTTTGCGCCAGCGCCGGAAAAGATGATGGCCTGACAGTCCCACGCAGGCGATGAAAAAGACGGCGAGCAGGATGGCCAAGAGCGTCAACTGAACCTTCGCCGTCTGCCACCACCGGAGTTTCTCGTAAGCGAATTCTCCCTGAAACAGGAAGGTGATGTTGCCCTGCGGGTCGGCGCGAAATCCGACGTCATCCAGGTTGGCGGAACCGGAGGCAGGGCGAAACAGCAGCGGCTCGAGTTCCGTTGCATGCAGCTGGCCCCAGGGGAAAAGTTCCGGGTAGGTGACGGTCAGGCTGCCATCCGCCCCGGGCGTTACCCGGACCTGCAGAAAGAAGGCCGCGATCTTTCCGATGGTCGAGCGCGGCGTGCGCGTATAGAGATAGCTGCCGGCGTAGCGCGACTGCGATTCCAGCGTAGTCGGCGGCATCACCGGCACTGGGCTGGCAGGGTAGTAGTGGTCCATGAACTGGGCCTTCAGTTGTTCTGGAAGCTCGTAGCTGCCAGCGTTAAGGGCCACGAACAAACCCACGTTTTTTTCGGGCAGCAGCAACAGAAAGCTTTGAAATCCAGGAAGATCGCCGCTGTGTTCCAAAGCACGAAGGCCATTCGTATAGGCTTCGAAAAAGCCGAGTCCCATGCCCGGCAACCTGGGATGGTTGGAAATCTGCCGCTGGTGCATCATGGCAGCCGCTTTTTCGCTGAGGATGCGCGCCTCTCCGTAGCGGCCGTTCTGCAGGTGGGCGATCATGAAATGCGCCATGTCGGTGGCAGTCGTGACCAGCGATCCGGAGGGAACCACTCCCTCGATCGGGGTCTCGGCTGGCTCGAACTTTCCGTCGTCAAAGCCGTATCCGCGAGCCACATCGGTCGTGGAGGCTGGAGGCGGAACGAAGGTGCTGTGGCTCATCGCCAGCGGTTGAAAAATGTTCTTCTCAACGTAATCCGCGAACTGAACTCCGCTCACGTCGGCAACCATCTCGCCGGCCACATCGAATCCGTAGTTGGTGTAGCTGATGACTTCGCCGGGTGGGAAGACGCGGCGGGGCGTGCCTCCCATCACGTTGGAAAGATCCTCCAGACCAGCGGTGTGGGTCAGCAGATTAAAGGCCGTGACCGGCTGGGGATAATTGTTGTCGAGGCGCGTGTGCTTGAGATAGTGGTTGACATCTTCCTCCAGCCGCAGCGCGCCCCGGTCTGCCAGTTGCACCACCGCGGTCGCGGTGAACAGTTTCGACACCGAGGCAACATAGAAGCGCGTTTTCTCAGGATCTACCGGTGTTTTTCCCGCGACGTCGGCGTATCCATAGCCTTTGGCTAGGAGGATCTTTCCATCACGGACCACGACCACCGCCGCTCCGGGACAATGAAGCTCCGCCAGCTTGGATTGAAAAAAAAAGTCGAGGAAACCCTCGACTTCCTTGGGATCGGCCGGACCCGCTGGGCGCAAGATCGAAGGGGCACCCTGAAGTCCAACGGCGACCCCGCCTGCCGTCTGGGCAGAGCACGAGACAAGGGAATGCGAGAATCCCAGCGGCAAGAGAGAAAAGTACAGGAGAACGGAGGCCATGCGACCGGCCGTAGACATAGCCTTCCTCATACAGGAGAGCCGGGGCAGGACGCAACCGAAATCTGTGGCGTCCGGAAATGAGAGAGGCACCGAGGCGGGACGTCTCGGTGCCCGAATTTCGCCGCCAGCCAGTCTTTAGTGCGAGACTGCCGCGAACAGGTCGGAATGCATCAGCGACTCAAACTGTTGATCGGTGGACTTAAAGTGCAATTGCAGGTTCGAACTGTCGGAATCAACGGTGGTGTTGTCGACGGCAACTTTTTCGGCAGCCGTGGCATTCATCTTCTTGTAGAGAATGCCGGCCTTGACCAGCGATGACAAGGTAGAGGCGGTGACCGAGTCGGAAGTGAGGACCGTCAGATCAAAATTGACGCCGCTGGAAAAGTTCATGGTATAGCGCGAGCCCAGCAGCCGCTTCTTGAGGGTTTCGTAATCGGCGATCCGGGATGCGTCGCCCAGGGCGGAGCGCATCATATTCTGGGTTCCTTGCTGGTCGAGGATGCTCCAGACTGGCGCCGAGTCAACATCCGGCATCATGTCGGCCATGTCGCCGTTGGTGTCGAGGCTCAGGGTCTTGCCATCGCGCGTATCCAGCGCGGCATGAAGGGCCGTCGATTCGCCGAACAGCAGCGTGTTGTTATCGAGGAAAGTCATCACGAAGCCGCCGTCCATCGGATAAACATCCGAAGTGCCGTACTTCCTGGGGACGAACTTCTGCAGTTTCATCTTCTTAAGGACAACCTTCATGTCGAAGGAGCCGCTGGCGGCACCAATGTTCTTGACCCCTTGTTTGCCGCTGCGGAACGAAGCGAACGCCAGCGTGTCTACATCTTTGTCGGGGTCGATGCCGATGCCCTTGAGGGCAGCTTCGAATTGCTTGATGTTGTCGGGCATCAACTGCTTCTTCAGCGCCAGGGCGGTTGGCGAATCCTTCAGCGCGCGGTAGTCCACCGAGATCAGCTGCATCAGTTCGGCCGGGATGCAGGAACGAGCAGACGAATTGAGGGGCATGGCATAGGCCATGCTGACCAGCAGAAGGGAAGCCACGCAAATCTTGAACAGTTTCATAACTCCTCTGGATTCAGAAGGCTAAAGCTCGCACACTTTCAGTTGGATGCGCGATCCGGCCTTGTTGATAGATCGATTTATTCTATTTTACTTGCAGCCGGGCACTTTGAACAAAAGTACCTGACCCGTTGACGGGTTGGAGTCGGGGAAGGATTGCCCGCACTCCCGACCGTCTCCTTTTCTTCACAGTCCTAGTCATCATCTGGATCGGTTGGCGGGCGCCGATCATGCATAAAGAAATCCGCACCGACCGGTGCATTGATGGTCTGGAAAACGATGGGCGTCTGGTTGTAGTCGAAGCAGTCAGAAAGATCATCGGCATAGGCATCGGCGTAGCCCAGCGACGACAGGCCAAACGTCTTCTCGATGAAGTTCAGAACGCTTCCGAAATCGTGATTTACGTGCGAAATATAGCCCGCCTTGGCGTACGGGGAGATCACAATCAAAGGCACGCGGAACCCGTAAACATAGCCTGATCCCCAACTTGTCCCGTCGTTAATTACTTTCGGCGGAGGAACGTGATCGTACCATCCTCCCCAGTCGTCCCAGGCAATCAAGATGGCGGTGTTGGACCAGTAGGGACTGTTGCCGAGCGCGTTCACAATAGAGGCGACCCAGGAGGGCCCGCCCGTGGTCAGCGTGGACCCGGCGTGGTCCGAATTTGCGCCGGCAGGGATGACCCAACTCACAGCGGGCAATTGGCTGTTGGCGATGTCGGTGAGGATTGGAGCGGGATTCTGGGTGGTGTAGAGGACCACGTTGTTTACCCAGTCCGAACTGGTGCACGCGGTGGCGTTGGGCGGAGTGGCGTTGGGACCGCAGAGGTGCTGAATTGCGTTGGGGGCGGTCCACAGAGAACCTGCCGAAGGCGTGTAGTAGCGCCAGCTAATGCCCTTAGTATCGAGCTCGTCGATGAGCGTGGGATGCTCGAAGCAAGGGTACATCACGCTCGACTCAGCGCCCGAGGGATCGATCAGGTAAACAAACTCTTGGGGCGGAGATATGCAACCCGTGTTTTTGCCGGCGTTGGTAACGCCTTGCGCATTCTCCGCGACGAAGAAGTTGCTGGTTGCCGAGGGCGCCGATGTGCCCGAAATGATGAACTGGTGCGCCGGAAAGCTGGGCCCCTGGTTCGTCTGAAACATGCGGTCGCCAAAGGTATACTGCTCGGCCATCTGAAAGTAGGGCGCGACATCGGAAGCCTGCACGTACAGGAACTGGGCGTTGGGCGGCGGGCAGTTGGTTGCGCCTTTGGAGCAAGACACTTGGACCCGGTCGGCCCCGTCCATCTTTCCTCCGTCATACATGAGGACGAATGCCGAGTGGGCATGACTCAGGTCGTAATCGACTCCCAGCGAAGTGGGCGTCAGTTGCACCGTCTGTCCCAACGAGTTGGTCCCGCTGCTGGCAATGTCGGCTCCGCTGGCGATCAGAGCCGGGTCGTGAAAAAGATTGTCGGGCGTGCGATTTTCCTGAAAGATGACGATCACGTGCTGGATTTTTGACGGCGGCGGAGTGGTGCCACCGCCAGACGAATTGCTTCCGCAACTGCTCAGGCTGAGCAGTAGCGCCGCAGCGGCAAGCAGTGAAACGGGCAGAGATAAGGCAGCGATTCTCTTCATGGCAGAGTCCCTCAACGCAGCGGGCGAACTTCCGTCGCCCGCCTTATATGAACCCGTCGGCCGATGTTTCCACTCGCGAGTTGAAGCGGTTTTTGTGAGGGAAGCGGCTGCCCGCGCCGGTTATGCGGCCGCTGGGGAGTGATGCCGTCTACATCAGAGCTGCAGTCCTTTGGCGTACGCCAGCCGCAAAGGCCTGATCTTTCAGCGAATCCAGGTTGATCTCCACATTGGCCAAAGCGCCCGCAATAGCGGCGCGCGTCAGGGCCACGGCAGTCGCCAAGTCAGACTTCATGTTGGGATTGGTGATGGGAGCAAGCGATTGCGCAATCTGCGCAATCTCGTGCGCTTTTTCGGCAACGCGCAGAGGGACAGAGGTCGCTTCCTTCAACGCCGCTTCGATCATGGCCTCGGCGGAGGCTTCCTCGGCGGTAGCCTTAGCTCGCTTGTATGCCTTCATCACGGAGTTGTAGGATTCGGCGTCAGTGTCGACCGCGGCCTTCATTTCTTCGCGCAGCGCAGCCAACCGCGCGATGGCTCCGCTCAGCTGCGATTCGTATTGCAAATAAGCCTTCTTGCCGCGCGACAGGGAGGCGACCATCGTGGCCAGGCCTGCCGCCATGGCGGCCGCGGCGGCCGATGCGCTGCCGCCTCCGGGAGTGGCCGTGGGTGCGGCGAGCTGCTCCACGAACGGCTCAATGCCGGCGCGCAGGCCGCCAACCGCCATCTTGCCGCTCATGACAGCGGCGAGGCGGTTCTCCAGAATCAGCGACGAATTGAAGTTTTCCACCTGCAGAAACCACTCGGCGGCTTGCTCCAGAGCTTTCTTGGGGATCAGGCCCACGATCTCGCTCGACACGGGCATGACGCCATAGCGGGCAGCCTCGCGCTTTACCAGTTCGAAGGCGCGGTGCACGGGAGTCTGCTCAAAGTCGGTCAGGTTCATGGAAACCTGGGCCAGGCCGCGCACCAGGAATCCGGCGCCCTTTACAAAACGCAGGCCGCCATTGGAGAAACGCACGGCCTTGGCGACTTTTTTCGCGATCTCAACGTCCGGCGTGTTGAGGAAGACGTTGTAAGCGATGAGAAACTTGCGCGCGCCCACGACGGTTGCGCCCGCTGTCGGATGCAGGCGGGGCTCGCCAAAATCCGGGCGGCGGGCGGGATTGGTCGCGATCTCGGCGCGGATGCCTTCGAATTGCCCGCGCCGGATGTTCTCCAGATTCTGGCGCTCCGGCGTGGTGGCGGCGGCTTCGTAAAGATAGACGGGAATCTTGAAGCGCTTCCAGATTTCTTCGCCGACATGGCGAGCCATGGCGACGCAGTCTTCAATGGTGACGCCGTCGATCGGGATGAAGGGGACGACGTCAGCAGCGCCCATGCGGGGATGTGCTCCGGTGTGAGCGTTGAGATCGATTAGCTCGGCGGCCTTGCCGACCCCGCGGATGGCGGCTTCCTGAATGGCTTCCCGCTCACCCACCAGAGTGATCACCGAGCGGTTGTGGTCGGCGTCGCTTTCGCGGTCGAGCAGGTAGACGCCAGGCATCTTCATGGCGTCAATAATGGCGTCAACTTTTGATTTATCACGGCCTTCGGAAAAGTTCGGAACACATTCGACGAGGGTGGACATAACCGAGAAGAATAGCTGGGGAGGTGCAGGGAAGCAAGGATGGCCCGGCAAGCTGAAAGCAAAGGCGATTCACCACAGAGGCACAGAGGACACGGAGAGAAGCGGATTCGTCCTTAGCGGCTCCTGCCGAAGAATCTTCCAATTCCCAGCCGCACCTGCACCGTGTTGATCCCTGGATTCGGCGTGGCCAGGCCGGCGTTTGAGATGTGCATGTAGCGCAGTTCCAGGCTCCAGTTGTATTTCGCGCCGAGAATGTGTGTGCCCAGCGCGGCCTGGTCCATGAAGTTCACCGTGTTGGTGCCGGTGGGGATGTTGTGGTCGGTGAAGACCGTGCCGCCGCAGAGTTCGAGATAAGGTGACAGGCGGCCGTGGCGCTCGAAATTCCACTTGAGGCCGAGCGGGTCGAAACCCACCCCGTAGGCGGTGTTGGCGGGCTGGAAGATAAAGAAAACGGGGACCGCGTCAACCGCATATTCGAAGCGCCCGCGAAGCAAGCCGGGAAGATGGGGGCCGGTGAGAATCCATCCGTAGCGCAGGCCGGCATTGAAGGCGCCGGTATTTTTCGTGCCTCCAGGCACGGAGTGCCCACCGCCCGCCCAGATCTGGACTTCATTGCCCCCGCGCTCAGGAGCGGCTTGGGCGACGCAGTAAGCCGATGCGAGCAATAACCAAAAGAGGAGCAGGGAAGATCGCATGATCACAGGAGCCTCGAGGACGGTAAAGCCTCGAGTCAAGACTCACGATACAGGAAGGGGTCCGTGGCGACAAACGGCGGTCGTGCCTAGGCAGGCAAAAAGGCAGGTCCCTCGCTTTCGCTCGGGATGACAAAGAAAAATCGGAGTAACAAGGAGAAAAATGACCAGGCGCTGCGACTCGCGGCTCGCAGATCAGCGCCGATCCTGGCGCTGGCCTTGGGCCCCGATTTCCATCAGGTCGCGGGCGACGCGGGTGGTGTTGTGGCGAGCCACGCCGGCTTCTTCCAGATAATCTCCCAGCACCGGGATCACCCCCAGCGCTTCGATTGCGTCAAGGTCATTCACGATCTGGCAGGCGCCTTCACCGGCGTACTTAGCCTTGAGTTCGTCTGACGCGGGGGTGCGGTTGAGGAGCGCGTAGTCGAAAATTTGTTTCTGCGCATGGCTGTCCAGTGCGCGGAGATGATCAGCCGCGGTCAGGCCCAGGCTCTCATTTGCTTGAGTCATCAGGTTGCAAATGAACACCTTGGTGGCGGGCGACTCGACAATCGCCTGGGCAATGCCCCGCACCAGCAGGTTGGGGACGAGGCTGGTGAAAAGCGAACCGGGACCGATGGTGATCATGTCGGCATGGGCGATGGCTCCCAGCGTCTGCGGCATCGGTTCCACGTCGGGCGGGACGAGAAACAGTTCCTGGATCCGTCCCTTGCTGGCTGTGATTTTGGTCTCGCCGCGAACCCGGGTGCCGTCTTCCATCAGCGCTTCCAGTTCAATGTTGGAAGTGGTCGCGGGATAAATGTGCCCGCGGGTGAGCAGAATCTCGGAAGAGAGGCGCACCGCCTCGGAAAAATCGGAAGTCAGCGAAGTGAGCGCCGCCAGAAAAAGATTGCCGAAGCTGTGACCTTCAAGTCCGGAACCCCGGTCGAAACGATGGCGGAAGAGCTTGGACAGGAGAGCCTCGTCCTCGCTGAGGGCGACAATGCAGTTGCGGATGTCGCCCGGCGGAAGCATGTTGAGTTCTTTGCGCAAGCGGCCGCTGGAGCCGCCGTCGTCGCTGACCGTGACCACGGCGCAAAGATCGCGGATGAGCGGCGAGTCCGGCCGCGCGGCAGAAGTCTCGGCCGGGGATAGAGCAAAACGCTTGAGTCCCTTGAGCAGCGTGGAAAGCCCGGTGCCGCCGCCGATGGCGACGACGCGCAGGCCGCGCTCGGCCACGGTTTTCTCCGAGGGCAGGGTCGCAGCCGTCTTGGTTTTCATTGCGCCCGTCCTCGTGCCGGCTACACGGATTCGTCTGCGTTGAAGTCGCCGTCGGAGTCCACTTCGGCGCCGGGATCCGGATATAGCAACTCCGTGAACCGGGGATCCTCAGCCAGATTCTGGAAGTCGGAATCGTTGCGGGCCTGGAACCGTAGCTGAGGATTCAGACGCAGAGCTTCATCCAGACGTTTGAGGGAGTCCTCGACGTGGCCCGTGAGGCAGTCCACTGCCGCCATGCCGTACACGACATAGTCCGCCTTCGGGTTCTGCTTCAGCAACTTTTCCAGATGTTCTCTGGCGCTGACATAATCGCCCAGGTTCATCAGCGAGACGGTATAGTCAAAGTGCTCTTCCGGAGTCTTGAACTGCGTGACCGTGGTGCGCTCCAGGTGCTGGTTGCAGGTGTTGAGGTGAACGCCGGCGCGGTCGGCCAGTTCCTTGCTGGGTCCGGCCACGACCTTCTGGAAATGAGGCTTCGCCTTGTCGAACTTGTGCTCCTGCATGGCGCGCAGGCCCGCTTCATAACTCTGCAGGGCCTGCGTGTAACGTGGGTCTTCCGCCACGGATTTCTTCGCGGTAGGTTTCTGAGCCATGTGCAAGACTCTTCCTGTGCTCTTGGGAATAAGGCGCTCCTTGGAGTGCGTGCTTTATAGCCGAGCAGTAAAGTATCACTCAAAGAGTGGGTAGAGGGCAAACACCGGGGGCCTAGTTGATGGCCGCGGCGGACTGCAGGTCAATCTGCCTCCATTCGCCTTTGATGATGCCGGCCCGAATCTGCGCCGCTGATTTGCCCTTCTTGTGCTGCTGGTAGGAGTAGTAAAGCTCCTTCAGGCAGATGTCACACTGCGCCCCGTGCGTGTTCTCAAAGCAGCTGCGCAAGCTGTTGTGGCCCATGCGGTCGCAATAGCAGTAGCACGGCTGCTGATGGAGCACGTCCGGAATTTTGGCCGCCAGTTCGTAGGCGTGGGTCTGGAAGTCGTACTGGGCGTCGGCACCCCATAGGTCGGCCTTGGTCAGCAGTGGCGGCAGCTTCGTTCCTTTCGGAGGAGGCGCGGCGTTGTAAGCCGGAACGCCGCTTTCTTCCTGCGGCGCGGCCCATTGCGCCGACACGCTCAGAGTCACCAGGAACAGGAAGGCCAGGGTCAAGCTGCGGTAGACAATCTTGTGCGGCAGAGATGTCAGGTGCGTCATAGGTTTCGCGAGTGAGAGTATTGTAACCTGCCGGCGGAACAGGCTAGAAACTCGGGGCCGATGTCCTTTTGAGTTTCCCCATCGCATATACAACCTCTGATCTTGGGACTGGTTCTGTATACAATAGGGAACGCATGCCAGAACCAGTTAGAAGCCAAAATTCGGCAGCTGTGTCGGCCAGGCCCTTGGCAGGTGCGCCCGCCGAGGCAGACCTGTCGGGCGCAGCCCCGCATGTCCGGACCGGCTTTGGAGTCTGGGTGCGCGACCTGGTCATTTCGCTCGCGATTTCCGCCTTCATCATCATTTTCATTTATCAACCGGTAAAGGTAGAGGGCACGAGCATGATGCCTTCGCTCGACGACCAGGAACGAATCTTCGTCAACAAGTTTGTGTACCGGCTGGAACCGATTGAGCGCGGGGATATTGTGGTGTTCCGCTACCCGCGCGATCCCTCCAAGAGCTATATCAAGCGGGTAGTTGGGACAGCGGGCGACCGCATCCGCATTGACGGCGGTCAGGTCTACGTGAACGACGAGGCCCTGGACGAAGACTACGTTCCCGCAGCCTATGCCGATGCCCGTTCCTATCCCGAGACTGTGGTGCCAGCGAATTGCTACTTCGTGCTCGGCGACCACCGTTCCATGTCGAACGACAGCCGCGATTTCGGTCCGGTGAACCAGAGCTTCATTTACGGCAAGGCGGTGTTCGGTTACTGGCCGATGGATAAGCTGGGGCGGGTGCGGTAGACGGGAACCTTGTCATTCTGAGCGCAGCGAGGAATCTGCTTTCCGCTCGCAATGTGCTGAAATTTCTATCAATATCCACAGGCTTTGGGTTTCACCCCTGCTGCATTCCCTGCTAAAATCCTGAAAATCCACTCCCGGGAGCGAGAATGCAGGCTATCCTTGCGCTGGAAGACGGCCGCGTCTTCCGAGGCAAAGGCTACGGCGCCAAAGGCGAATGCTACGGCGAAGTCGTTTTTAATACTTCCATCACCGGCTACCAGGAAATTTTCACCGACCCGTCCTACTCCGGGCAGATCGTCGTTCTGACCAATCCGGAAATCGGAAACTACGGCACCAATCAGGAGGATAACGAAGCCACGCGTCCCTGGATCGAGGGCCTGATCGTGCGCGAGTTCTCGAAAGTGAGTTCCAACTGGCGCTCGCAGCAGGTCGCCGAGGAATATCTGGAGCAATTCAAGGTGCCGGTGCTGTCGGATATTGATACGCGCGCTCTGGTGCGGCATCTGCGCGACCACGGCGTGATGCGGGGCGTGGTTTCGACGATCGAAACCGATCCCGAGAAACTGGTCGCCAAGTCGCGCTCCATTCCGAAAATGGACGGCACCGACCTGGCCAAAGAAGTCAGCACCAAGCGATCGTACGTATGGGAGCTCGGTGAGCGCTCGCATGAGCCTGTGGCCGTGGTCGGTGTGAAGGACGAGCCGCCGCGATTTCACGTGGTAGCGTACGACTTTGGCATCAAGCAGAACATCTTGCGCAAGCTGCGCGGCGAAGGCTGCAAAGTCACGGTGGTTCCGGCGCAGACTCTGGCGGAAGATGTGCTGGCCCTGAAGCCGGATGGGGTTTTCCTGTCGAATGGCCCCGGCGATCCTGAGCCGTGCACCTACGCGGTCGATTCGATTCGCCGGCTCATGGGACGCCAGCCGATCTTCGGCATTTGCCTGGGCCATCAACTCACGGGAATTGCCCTGGGTGGCAAGACGTTCAAGCTGAAATTCGGCCACCATGGAGGAAATCATCCGGTTAAGCAGCTAAAGACGGGCAAGATCGAGATCACCGCTCACAACCATAATTTCGCCGTCGACCCCGATTCGCTGCCCGACAGCGAAGTCGAACTGACGCACGTGGACTTGAACGATCAGACGCTGGAAGGCCTGCGCCACAGGAATCTGCCGCTGTTCAGCGTGCAATATCACCCGGAAGCCGCACCCGGCCCGCATGATTCGTATTATCTGTTTAAAGAGTTTACGAAGATGATGGAGGAGTGGAAAGGGTGAATGGCGCCCTGCACGAGCCGCAAGAAGCGGAGCGGTCCACGCTCGGGAGAATTGCCCGACGGCTAGCACTGTATTTGGGGCTAGCGTTCGCCGGGCTAGCGTTCATCGCAATCACGCTAGCGCTCAGCATTCACTTTGGAGTAACCGGCTACCTGACCGGGGGATGGATCGGATTTGCGGGATACACTGGCCTGCTCTTTTGGGTGATCGTGCGCCAGGCTAGGCCGCACTGGCATCACGGATCCTTCTGGTTTGTGATCCTTGGTCTGTTGACGACTCACTGCTTTGTTTTCGTGGCTATCCTGCGTGTATACCCGCAATGGCGAATGATCTGGTTCTGGCCGATCGCAGTCGTTGAAGCAGGCGTGATTGATGCAACTCTCGAGTGGCTTTTTCCACAGAGACACGCGAGACATCACCGAGGTGGGCAGCTTTGAAAGGGCGCGCCTTCAGGCGCGCCGTACGATGCAATAAGAGATTCGCGGCTTTAGCCGCTGAGGTACCGTTGTGAGGCCAACAGGAGAACACGCTACGAACATGGGACAGACCTACATGGTCACCTCCTCCACGTGGGGTCGTCGTTCTCTGTTTGGTAGGGAGCCGTGGGCTCGCCTCCTGATCGACACGCTTTACCATTACCGCGGCAATGCGTACTTCCTGCACGAGTTCGTTATCATGCCAGACCACATTCACGTAATCTTGACCCCCCTCACCAGCCTGGAAAAAGCTGTCCAATTCCTCAAGGGCGGGTTCTCATACCGGGCAAAGAAAGAGCTCGGATCGAATATGGAAGTTTGGCAGAAGGGATTCTCGGATCATCGAATTCGCGATGCGGAGGACTATTTGCGGCACATCTCATACGTCCGCGAGAATCCAGTCCGCAAGCATTTGTCCGAGCGCGCGGAAGATTTCCCGTATTCGTCGGCGTTTCCCGGGTTTGAACTAGACTCGGTACCCCAGGGGCTAAAGCCCGGAGTTTCTTTGGCCCTTAACGGCGCGGCTGAAGCGGCGCCCTTTCAAAGCAAGCCTGCCATTTCGGCTGAAACAACTCCGCCTCAAAATAGATCAGGAAAGATCGCATCATAAATGCCACGCCGCACTGACATCTCGAAGATTCTGATCCTCGGCTCCGGGCCGATCGTCATCGGGCAATCGGCGGAGTTCGACTACTCCGGTACGCAGGCCTGCAAGGCGCTCAAGTCCGAAGGCTTCGAAGTGGTGCTGGCCAACTCCAACCCGGCCACCATCATGACCGACCCGGAGTTTGCCGACCGCACTTACATCGAGCCGCTCACGCTGGAATATCTGGAAGAAATCATCCGCATCGAGCGGGAAATGGCGCCGGGCGCTGGATTTGCCGTGCTGCCCACGGTCGGCGGGCAGACCGCGCTCAATCTGGCCATCGAGCTTTCCGATGGTGGCGTGCTGGAAAAATACGACGTCAGCCTGATTGGCGCCAAGGTCGAGGCCATCAAGAAAGCCGAAGACCGCCTCTTCTTCAAGGACGCCATGCAGCGCATCGGTCTCGATGTTCCCAAGTCGGCGCTGGTCAACAACACAAAAGACGGGGTGGAATTCGCGGGCAAGATCGGTTTTCCGGTCATCGTTCGTCCTTCGTTCACCCTGGGCGGCACCGGCGGCGGCCTCGCCTACAACCGCGAGGAATTGATGGAAGTGCTGGGCCGCGGGCTCGACCTTTCTCCCGTGCACGAGGCGCTGATCGAAGAATCGGTGCTGGGCTGGAAGGAATTCGAGCTCGAGGTGATGCGCGACACCAAAGACAACGTCATCATCATCTGCTCGATTGAGAACTTCGATCCCATGGGAGTGCACACCGGCGACTCAATCACGGTGGCGCCGGCCCAGACGCTCACCGACCGCGAGTACCAGGCCATGCGCGATTCCGCGATCGCGGTGATTCGCGAAATCGGCGTGGATACCGGCGGGTCGAACATCCAGTTCGCGGTCAATCCGGAAACCGGGCGCATGGTGGTGATCGAGATGAATCCGCGCGTCTCGCGCTCCTCGGCATTGGCCTCGAAAGCCACTGGATTCCCGATCGCGAAAATTGCCGCAAAGCTCGCTGTGGGTTATACGCTCGACGAGATCCCCAACGACATCACGCGCAAAACGCCGGCGTGTTTTGAGCCGACGCTCGACTACGTGGTCGTCAAGATTCCCAAATGGCAGTTCGAAAAATTCCCCGGCGCCGATGACACGCTCGGCCCGCAAATGAAATCCGTCGGGGAAGTGATGGCCATCGGCCGCACCTTCAAGGAAGCGCTGATGAAGGGCATCCGCTCGCTCGACACCGGCAAGCGCGTGGGTGGAGAGAAGATCGAGCCCAAGATTCTCACGCAGAGATTGGTCACGCCGCATCCGGAGCGGCTGGCCTACGTGCAATACGCGCTGCGCCAGGGGCACACGGTCAAGCAGATCGCGAAGATGACCTCGATGGATCCGTGGTTCCTGTACCAGCTGAAACAGATCAACGACCAGCAGCTTGAGCTGGAAAAGCATCCGATGGAGTCGATTCCCACCGAGGTGCTGCGCGAATCGAAGCGCATGGGATTCTCCGACGGCCGCCTGGCCGCGGCCTGGCGGCTGGAAGGTCAGGAGAAAGTCCGCTACCTGCGCGGCAAGCACGGCGTTCTGCCGGTCTACAAGCGCGTGGATACCTGCGCCGCCGAGTTCGAGAGCTACACGCCCTATCTTTACTCGACCTACGAAGACGAAGACGAGGCCACGCCAACCGACAAGAAAAAAGTCATCATCCTGGGCAGCGGCCCCAACCGCATCGGGCAAGGAATTGAATTTGATTATTGCTGCTGCCACGCTTCATTCGCGCTGCACGAAGACGGCTATGAGACGATCATGATCAACTGCAATCCCGAAACTGTCTCGACCGACTACGACACCAGCGACCGGCTCTACTTCGAGCCGCTGACGTTTGAAGACGTCTGGGCAATCTACCAGCACGAGACCGCAAAAGGCGCTCCCGTAGGCGTGATCGTGCAGTTCGGCGGGCAGACTCCGCTCAACCTGGCGCTGCCGCTGAAGGCCGCGGGCGTGAACATCATCGGCACCTCGCCCGAGTCAATTGATCTGGCCGAAGACCGCAAACAGTTCAATCGGCTGCTGGAAGAGTTGCAGATTCCGCAGGCGCCGGGCGTGATGGCGACCTCAATCGAGGAAGCGGTCGAGGGCGCGAAGCAGATTGGCTATCCCGTGCTGGTGCGGCCTTCCTACGTGCTCGGCGGGCGCGCCATGGTGATCGCGTACGATGAAGAATCGGTCGTGCGCTACATGAAAGAAGCAGTAGAGTATTCCCACGATCGTCCGGTGCTGATCGATCACTTCCTCGAAGATGCGATCGAAGTGGACGTGGACGCGCTCGCCGATGGGGAAGACGTCGTCATCGGCGGCATCATGCAGCACATCGAAGAGGCGGGCATTCACTCCGGCGATTCGTCGTGCGTGCTGCCGGCAGTGGATATTCCCCAGCACCTGCTCGATCGCATGCGTGATTACACCTTCAAACTGGCGCGCGCGCTGAAAGTGGTGGGGCTGATGAATATCCAGTTCGCAATTCCGCGCGGGGACGGCAACGGGAGCGGCAATGGGGCTGAGGGTGGAAAGGTCTACGTGCTCGAAGTGAACCCGCGCGCCTCCCGCACCGTGCCTTATGTTTCGAAGGCGACGGGCATTCCCATGGCGAAGATCGCGGCGCGGCTCATGACCGGGCGCAAGCTGCGCGAATTTCTCCCGGAATACGTTGAGCGCCGCGCTGATCTCGACACCGGGAGCTGCTACTACGTGAAATCACCGGTGTTTCCGTGGAACAAGTTTCCCGGCATTGACACGGTGCTCGGACCAGAGATGAAGTCCACCGGCGAGGTCATGGGCGTGGCCGACAACTTCGGCGAAGCCTTTGCCAAAGCGCAAATCGCCGCCGGACAGAAGCTGCCCACGCAAGGGGCAGTCTTTCTCAGCGTAACCGACAGCGACAAGCGGCACGTTGCCCCGGTCGCGCGCAAGTTCGTGGATATGGGATTCAAGCTGGTGGCCACCGACGGCACCGCCCAAGTGATCGAAGCTGCCGGCATGAACGTGGAGCGCGTCTACAAAGTAAAAGAGGGCCGGCCCAACGTAGTGGACTTCATCAAAGGCCAGCGCATTCAGCTGGTCATCAACACGCCGACGGGCCAGGAACCGTGGTTCGATGAAAAGGCAATCCGCCGCGCAGCCGTCGTGGCGCGCATCCCTACGATCACGACGCTGGCCGCAGCGCGAGCCGCAGCGGAGGGCATCGCCGCGTTGCAGCGCGGGGAAGTGAACGTGAAGGCGCTGCAGCAGTTGCATGCGGAGAGGCAGGGTACGCGCACTTTGTCATCCTGAGCGAAGCGAAGGACCTCTGCACTCTGCCGGCAGCACCTCGCCGTAGGCAAATTGCGCAGGTCCTTCGCTGCGCTCAGGATGACAGCCGAAGTGACGGAACTGTTAAGCTAGAAGCTGAGGTTTCCCATGCTCCTACACGGCATTTTCCCTCCCATCACGACTCCGTTCTATCCCGACGGCAACGTGTATTTCAAGAAGCTCGAAGCGAATGTCGAGCGCTATTCGCGCACGCCGGTGGCCGGCATCGTCGTGCTCGGCTCGACCGGCGAGGCGATCCTGCTCTCCGACCAGGAGCGGCGCGACGTCCTCAAATCCGCGCGCCAGGCCGCTGCGCCCAATAAAGTTCTGGTGGCGGGCACGGGAATTGAATCGGCCGTCGAGACGCTGCGCCTCACCGAATACGCCGCCGAACTCGGCTACGACGTAGCCATGGTGCGCACCCCGCACTACTACAAGAAGCAAATGGCGCCGGCCAACATCCTGGCGTTTTATCGCACCGTGGCCGACCGCTCGCCGCTGCCGGTCATCATTTACAACTTTCCGCAGGCCACCGGATACGACATTCCATCCGAGGTGGTAATCGCGCTGGCTGAACATCCAAACCTGATCGGCATCAAGGAATCGAGCGGCGACGTGGAAAAAGTCCGCCAGATGGTCGAAGGCGCGCGCCACATCAAACGCAGCGCTACGGTTACCGAAACCTTCGATGCGGTCACGCCGCGCATGCTCGCCGCCGCAAGCGCCGGAACAACATCCGAGGGCGGGGAACTGGTTCCGGTGGGAGCGTTGTCAGGATCTGCGGACGCTAAGCCTTCCTCGTTGTCTGTTACCGTAGTCGGCAAAATCAAGACGCGGCAGAAAGAGATCGGCTTCCAGGTGCTGGTCGGTGCGGCGCAGAAGCTGCAGCCGTCGCTCGATGCCGGCGCGGTGGGTGCAATTCTGGCCTTCGCCTGCCCGTCGCCAACCGCGTGCTACGAGATCTATGCCGCGTGGAAAGAGGGCGACGCCAACCTCGCCCGATTGAAGCAAGAGCGTATTGCCAAAGTCGCGCAGCGCGTGGTCAGCGATCTCGGCGTCCCCGGCGTGAAGTACGGCATGGATTTCAACGGCTACTACGGCGGCCCGGCGCGCCTGCCATTCCTCCCGCTGACGGCGGACCTGAAGTCGGAGATCGAGCGCCTGCTGGCCGATGTCAGGAACTAAGGCTGGCTCGCGGTGAAACAGAAAAGATCGTCGCCACCGAAGCTGCCCGCCACCTCCGAGCAGATGAAGGCCTGGTCGGCCGCGCTGGCCGGCGAAGCTGGCGGCTGGCCGCAGATCAAGACGCGAGGCTTCTTCGGGTTCACGGCTCTTTACCGCAACGACCGCATCTTCGCCCTGTTGCCCCGCACCCGCGGCATGGAGACGGCAAACTCGCTTGCCTTCAAACTGGAGTCTGCGGCGGCCTCCGTCCGCCGGCGTCTCGAGAAGGATGCGCGCATTGGTTCCACCCAGATGCAGAACGCGCGCTGGTTCACCTTCGAACTCTCGTCTGACGGCGATCTGCACGATGCTCTCGGCTGGCTCTCCATGGCATACGAAGCGGCGGGCAAGACTACGAAATCAAGCTAGTTGCAAGTCGCTTGTGATCAGGATCACATTGCACTATACTGTATTCGAACGAACGTTCGAATTACGCGAACGCCGCTGGGGTTATGGGAAACCCTTCCACAGCCACACTGATTTCCGCACGGCGCCAGCACGCCGTACCCGCGCCGGCTACACGTTATGACCGGCGCTTGGCCGAGATCCTCACTCACGCCACGGAAGTCTTCTGCAAGAAGGGATACGAAGGCGCCTCGATGCGCGATCTCTCGCGGGCCAGCGGCATGTCGCTGGCCGGCCTGTATTACTACTTCGAATCCAAAGAGCGGCTGCTCTTCCTGATTCAGAAGCACACTTTCTCGACCATCGTGGAACGTCTGAAGTCGCGGCTGGAAGGCGTCGCCGATCCCGAACATCGCGTACGCATCTTCATCCTCAATCACCTCGAATATTTCCTGGCCAACCAGGCCGCCATGAAGGTGCTCTCGCACGAAGCTGAAGTGCTGAAAAATGGCTTCGCTTCAGAAGTGGCTGCGATCAAGCGCGAGTACTACCGTATCTGCGTAGGCTTGCTCGACGACTTGAAACGCGAACAGGGATTGCAGTTTTCCACGCGCATTGCCGTGCTCAGCCTGTTCGGCATGATGAATTGGATCTATACCTGGCACAACCCGCGCGTGGACGCCGACGCGGCGTCGCTGGCCGGTGAGATGAGCGACATTTTTTTGCGCGGTGTGATGGCGGGCGCGAAGGAGCGTAAGGACGAGCGCTGAACTAGAAGGCGTTTGTTGGCCCGGCGAAAGCAGGTTCCTCGCTTCGCTCGGAATGACAAACTTTACGAAGATAGCAAGGAGATACAAACATGGCCACCACAATGCAGCCGGAAACCGGCGAAACGGCGAAGCAATTAATCAACTACCGCACCGACGGCGGCGTCGCTGTAATTGAGATGTGCGATCCGCCCGCCAATACCTATACCTATGAGATGAACCGCCAGCTCGACGACGCCATCCTCAAGGCACGCATGGCGAACGACGTCTACGTCATGGTATTGACCGGTGCCGGCGACAAGTTTTTTTCGGCGGGCGCGAACATCAAGATGCTTTCGAGCGTCGACCCCACCTTCAAGTACTACTTCTGCCTGCACGCCAACGAAATGCTGCTGCGCCTGGAGCACACTCCCAAGCTCGTGATCGCGGCCATCAACGGCCATTGCGTCGGCGGCGGACTCGAGATCGCCATGGCCGCCGACATCCGCATCGCGCGCAAAGACTGCGGCAAGATCGGCCTGCCCGAAGTGAACCTGGGCGTACTGCCGGGAACGGGCGGCACGCAACGGCTCTCGCGCCTGGTGGGCAAGAGCAAGGCCATTGAACTGATGGTCACGGGCAACACCTTCTCGTTCGAAGAGGCGCAGGAATTGGGCATCGTCAACGACATCTACGAGCGCGACGGCTTCATGGAAAACATCATGGAGTACGCCAAACAGTTCTGTCCGCCCAACAAAGCAGCCAAGGCCGTGGGCCGCATCAAGCGCGCGGTGCAGACCGGCTGGGAGATTCCGCTGGAGTCGGCGCTGGCCGTTGAACGCGAGAACCAGCAACTGCTGTTCCAGAGCGAAGACGCGAAGGAAGGCCTGGCTGCCTACGTGGAAAAGCGGCCAGCTGTGTTCAAAGCAAAATAGCTCGTGTGGGGACGGGCATGTGTGGGGACGGGCACTCTTGCCCGTCCAGCCGAGCGAAGCTCGGCTCTGTGTTGAAGACAACGGAATGCTTTGGAACTCATTGAGGTTGATCTTATGCCCGGCAAAGTAGCCAAAATCGGAACCTTCAGCGACTGGATCGGTCTGTTTAACGACTGGCGCAAGGAGATCGGCGTCAACACCGACGACATCGAGGCCTTCCACTTCGACACGCTCTATGGCGCGATTGATACCGACGAAATCGAATTCGGTTCCTACAAAGGCCGCCGCAAGTGGGAGAACCTGCGCCAGATTCCCACCCAGCAGATGCGCGACGCGCTGATGAACATGATCGTCTACCAGGGCGACACCGAATTCGCCAGCGTCGAGCAGCAGCGCAACCTGTTCGAGATGGCGCCCACCGACTGGGACCGCCGCGCCCTTACCCGCGTCATGATCGAAGAGATGCGCCACGGCTGGCAGATGTGCGCCCTGCTCATGGACCACTTCGGTTACTCGGGCAAGGTCGAAGCACAGAAAATGCTGGAACGGCACGCCTTCGAGAACAAGCGACTGCTGGGCGCCTTCAATGTTGATGTGGACAACTGGATGGATTTTTTCACCTACACCGACTTCGTCGATCGCGACGGCAAGTTTCAGTTGCAGATGCTGAAGTATTCGGCCTTCGCCCCGCTGGGCCGCTCCATGTCGTACATGCTGCGCGAAGAGGCTTTCCACATGGGCACCGGCAACGACGGGCTGCGGCGCATCGTGGAAGCCGGTGTGATTCCCGCGCGGCTGATGCAGAAATATCTCAACAAGTGGATTTCCAGTTCCTACGACTTGTTCGGCACCGATCACTCCTCATCGGCTCACTGGGCGTACGTTTGGGGAGTCAAGGGCCGGTACGACGAGCCGAAGAATGAACTGGCGCCGGATCTCGACGACCTGAATGATTACAACCGAAATCTGTACCGCGACGAAGTTGCGGGCCTGATCGAGCGTTTCAACGGGTCGCTCAAGCCGGGTGAGCCGAGGCTCTACGCGCCGCACATCAAGTTCAACCGCGCCATCGGACGCTGGGCCGGGCAGAAATTCCACGCCCAGACTGGCGAACCGCTCGATGACCACACCTATGAGCAGCACGTGAAAGAGTGCATGCCCTCGGCGGAAGACAAGAAACTGCTGCTCGACATTATCGCCAGTGAAAAGAAGTGGATCGCCGAGAAAACGGGCGCGCACGATCCGCTGGCCAGCATTGGTGAAGTGCGCAAGTCGGCGATCAATTTGTAAAGCCAGAATCCTTGAACGGACGCAGCGGACAGGCCGGGGTTCTCGATTTGAAGGGGCGCGGCTTTAAGCCGCGCCGTAACGAGTGATGATAGGGAACACCGGGAAGGGCACGGCTTCAGCCGTGCCGTTAAGCGGCCAATTAAATCGCGGCTTCAGCCGCTGAGGTTGAACGTGGGGAATTTGGAAAGAAAAGTGTAGCTGATGGCTGAAAGCTGCCAATGAAGAAAGAGCTCATCGAACTCCGCATCAACGGCCGCGCGCAAGAGCTTGCCATCGAGCCCAACGCGCTGCTGCTTGATGTGCTGCGGCAGGACTTGGGCCTCACCGGCTCCAAGCGCGGCTGCGACGATTCTTCCTGCGGGGCCTGCACCGTGCTGGTGGACGGCGCGGCCATGATGTCGTGCACTCTGCTCGCGGCGAGCTGCGAAGGCCAGGAGATTACAACCATCGAGGGCGTGAGCGAGCACGGCAGTCTGGCGGCAATTCAAAAGGCTTACGGCGATTGGGGCGGGGCCCAGTGCGGCTACTGCACGCCCGGTTTCATTATGACCGTGAAGTCACTGCTGGCGGAGAATCCCAATCCATCGGAGAGCGAAGTTCGAGCCGCACTGAGCAGCAATCTCTGCCGCTGTACCGGCTACAACCAGATGTATGAAGCGATTCGGGCAGCGATTGCGGAGGAACAGAAGGGAACGCTGTCGAGCTTCGCTCGACCGGACGGACGAGGGCGCCCGTCCCCACATGAGCACTGCCATGGCTGATTTTTCCATCATCGGCAAATCGGTCGCCATGATCGACGCGGCTTGGAAGACAACCGGTGCGGGTAAATACACCGACGACCTGAGTCTACCCGGCATGCTGGTGGGCAAAATTCTGCATTCGCCCTATCCGCATGCGCGCATCAAGCGCATTGACCCGAGACGCGCCGAGCAACTCGAGGGCGTCGTCGCCGTTGTAGTCGGCACCGACGCTCCCAATCCCTACGGCATTCTGCCCGTGGGCCATGACGAGTACGCGCTTGCGCTCGACAAGGTGCGCTACGTCGGCGATAACGTCGCCTGCGTCGTCGCCGTCTCGGAAAGCCTTGCCGAGAAAGCTCTCGAACTGGTTGATGTTGAATACGAAGTTCTGCCGGCCTACTTCGATCCCGAAGAATCCATGAAGGCAAAGGCGGATCTCATCCACGACAGCAAGCCGGGAAACGTCGAGAAGGATTACCACCACGTTTTCGGCGACCCCGAGAAAGGCTTTGCCGAAGCGGATTGCGTGGCCGAGGCGCGCTTCATTTCGAATGAAGTTACGCACGCGGCCATGGAACCGCATTCCACACTGGCGTCGTTTGAACTCGATCCACACACCGGAAAACTCGGCCGCCTCACGGTCTGGTCTTCGACGCAGGTGCCGTACTACCTGCAACACAAGCTGTCGCTCGTGCTGGAAATGCCGATGTCGCAGATTCGCGTGATCAAGCCGCTGGTCGGCGGCGGCTTCGGCGGCAAAAGCGAAGTCATTCCTCTCGAAATCATCGCTGCTATCGCCGCCCGCAAGGCCAAGGCTCCAGTCAAAATCACCTACACGCGGGAAGAAGTTTTCTGGGCGCATCGCGGCCGCCCGCGCACGATCATTGATCTGAAAACCGGCGTAAAGCGCGACGGCCGCATCACTGCCGTGAAGGCACGTGTTGTCCAAGATGGCGGTGCTTACTGCTCTTATGGCGTGGTTACGATTCTCTACTCTGGCGCACTGCTGGGCGCGCTCTATGACATCCCCAACATTCAGTACGACGGATATCGCGTGCTCACCAACAAGCCCGCCTGCGGCGCGATGCGCGGCCACGGCACGGTGAATGTGCGCTTCGCCTTCGAGTCACAACTGGATGAACTGGCCGCGAAGATTGGCATGGACCCGGCCGAGATCCGCCGCCGCAATCTGCTGCAACCGCCCTGCATCACGGTCAACGGCCTGCGGGTGCAGAGTTACGGATTGCCCGAGTGCATCGCAAAGACGGTCGAACGCTCCGGCTGGAACGAGCGCCGCGGCAACCTGCCCCAGGGACGCGGCCTCGGCATCGCCTGCAGCCATTACGTGAGTGGCGCGGCCAATTCGATCATCCGCTCCGACATGCCGCACTCGACCGTCAACCTCAAGATTGACCGCGACGGCGCCGTGGTCGTCTACACCGGCGCCTCGGAGATCGGCCAGGGATCGGACACCATGACCGCGCAGATCGCGGCCGAAGCCCTGGGGTGCTCGCTCTCGCGCGTGCGCGTGGTCGCCGCCGACACTGACCTCACGCCGATTGACATTGGCTCCTACTCCAGCCGCGTAACCTTCATGGCAGGTAATGCCACGTTGCGCGCGGCAGAAGAAGTGAAGAAGCTCATCGCCGCTGCGGCCGCGAAGAAGATGAACTGTGAAGCGGAGGACCTGATCTTTCGCGATGACGCAATTTTCAAGAAAGCTTGTGTGGGCGCGGGCGACTCCGCGCAAACACCGCGCGGACCGGACGGGCGAGGGCGCCCGTCCCCACATGGTTCATCTTCGTCTCAACATCTCGAACAAGCTTCCGTCTCCGGCCGCGTCGAGGGCCAGATTCTCCGCGGCTCGCTCCAGCAGAAGCGCAAGGAAGAAGGCCCCAAAGACTCGATGACCTTCGAGGAGGCCGTAGTCGCCGCCATCGATTTTCACGGCGCGCTCACCGGCACCGGCTCTTACGCTCCTCCGCAGGAGGCCCGCGGCGGCAAGCATAAGGGTGCAGGGGTGGGACCGTCCCCGGCCTACTCCTACTCGGCGCAGGTGGCCGAAGTGAGCGTCGACGAAGACACCGGCGAAGTCACCGTGCACAAAGTCTGGGCCGCGCACGACTGCGGCCGCGCCCTCAATCCCGTCGCAGTCGAAGGCCAGATCATCGGTTCGGTTTGGATGGGCATGGGCCAGGCGTTGACCGAAGAAATGATCTGGAAGGATGGCATGCTGATGAATCCCGGCCTGCTCGAATACCGCAGCCCGTCGGCGGTGGAATCGCCGGCGGTCGAACCGATCATCGTTGAGAGCATCGACCCCGAAGGCCCGTTTGGCGCGAAAGAGTGCAGTGAGGGATCGCTGGCGGCCACGATTCCCGCGATTGCCAACGCGATCTACGATGCCGTCGGTGTGCGGTTGCACGAGTCTCCTTTCACGCCGGAAAGAGTTCTGGCCGCGCTGCGCGCAAAAAGAAATGCAAAGGCGCTGAATCTGACCGAAAGCGTCGATCCAACCGCTCCCACGCGCTTTCGCGAGCATGGAGGTTCGCTCTGGTTCCAGGGTAAAGGCCCGGAGCGGCATGCGCTCGATCCCTCTCGTCGAGGCTTTCCCGCTGGAGACACAGATTGAGCCTGCCGCAATTCAAACTCCTGCGTCCGCGCACCATGGATGAAGCCGTGGAGCTCCTGGCCAAGTACAGCTCTGATGCTGGCACAGACCATGTGGGGACGGCCGCCCCCGGCCGTCCGGCCCGCGCGTGGTTTGCGCGGGCAGGATCTCCGCAGAATCTGTCTGGCGGACGAGGGCGTCCGCCGCTCCACGTCCCGGTGCGCATCATTGCCGGCGGCACCGACCTGATACCTTCCTTGCGGCAGAGACTTTTTGAGCCAGAGTATGTTCTGGACCTGCGCGGGATTGCCGCACTGCGAGGAATAAAGCCAAAGCCGGATGGCGGCGTGGAGATCGGTGCCCTGACCACGCTGCGCGCGATTGAGCGCTCAGACTTCTTGCGGCAGCACTATCCCGTGCTGGCGGAGGCAGCAGCAACCGTCGCGTCTCCTGTTCTGCGCAACATGGGCACGATCGGCGGCAACATCTGCCTCGACACCCGCTGTCTCTGGTACAACCAGTCGCTCACCTGGCGCAAGGGATGCGGATTCTGCATCAAAAAGGACGGCGATCTCTGCCACGTCGCTCCCGGTGGCTTGAAATGCTGGGCGGCATTTTCCGGGGACACGCCGCCGGCGCTGCTCTGCTTGAAAGCGGAGATTGAAATCGCAAGCGCTGCTGGAGTGCGCCGGTTGCCGCTGCGCGACTTCTACACTGGACTCGGCGATACCTATCGCAAGCTCGCGCCGAACGAGATTGTCACCCGCGTATTTCTGCCCGCATCGTCAGCCGGTTATCGCGGCGTCTACCGCAAGCTGCGAGTTCGCGGATCGATTGACTACCCGCTGGCGGGCGTTGCGGTCGTGATGAAGCGATCGAACGGACACGTCGCCGATGCTCGCGTCGGCATCACAGCCGTGAATCCCGCGCCGCTGCTGGTCGAGGGCGCGCCCGAGTTACTCGCCGGAAAAGTCGTGGATGAAGCGCTCGCGGAGGCCGTCGGCGATCTTGCGGCAAGAACCGCCAAGCCGCTGACCACTTCGGCGCTGACCCCGGCATACCGGCGCGAAATGATCCGCGTGTTTACAAAGCGAGCTGTGCTGGCTGCCGCAAACAACCAAGTCATCTGATATTCTGCTGACGCCCGGGCGACTGGGTACTGAACTTACGAATGACCGTTTTTGGACATGGACACAGGACCTCGGGGGCTAAAGCCCGGTTCCTATGGGGCTCCAAGCGGCACGGCTGAAGCCGTGCCCTACCCAAAACCGATTCTTGAAACCCTTGAACCAGTTGTAGCCACTGACCACTGATCACTAACCACTAGCCACTCATGATCACTGACTGCCACATCCACATCCAGCCGATGGAAATGTTCAAGCCCCACGCGCTGGAGCTCATGAAAAGAAAGCGGGCGAACTTCGACCAGATCGTCGAGTTCTGCCGTTCGCCGAAGGCGTTCCTGAAATTCCTCGACGCCAGCGGCATTGACCGCGCCGTGCTCATCAATTACGTGGCCCCGGAAGTCATCGGCTTTACCAGCGGAGTCAACCAGTTCGTCGCCGATTTCGTCAAAGACGACCGTAGGCGCCTGCTTTCCTGCGGCAGCCTGCATCCCCGGCACACCACGAACGTGCTCGCCGACGTAGAACAGATTCTGCGGCTGGGACTGAAAATGATCAAGATTCACCCGCCGCACCAGTTGCTCTATCCCAACGACTATCTCAGCGGCGCAAGGGAATTGGAAATCATTTATCGCGCCGCCGAGGCCAACGGAATTCCTGTGATGTTTCATACCGGAACGTCAGTTTTTCCTGGCGCGCGAAATAAATACGGCGATCCGATCTACGTGGACGACGTGGCCGTCGATTTCCCCAAGCTCAAAATCCTGCTGGCCCACGGCGGCCGGCCGCTGTGGATGCAGACCGCATTTTTTCTCGTCCGGCGCCACCCCAATGTATATCTCGATATCAGCGGCATTCCGCCCAAAACTCTGCTGCAGTATTTTTCGCGCCTGGAAGAAATCGCCTCGAAAACTCTCTTCGGCACAGACTGGCCTGGCCCCGGCGTCCCCGACGTCAAGAAGAATCTGGATGAATTCCGCAACCTTCCGCTGAGCGAGACTGTTCAGCAACAGATCCTGAGCAAGACCGCGCTCTCGATCTGGCCAGCGTAGTTCTTCTCACCACGGAGACACAGAGGCACGGAGAACGCTACACCCGAAAATCGTAGAGACAAAAGCGCCACGGACTGCTCGGATTTGTAACGGATAAAACATGTTTTAATTGCGCTTTGTTTTGGTCCGTGTCAATCCGCGTGGATCCGTGGCGAAAAGAAGTTGCCTTTCTCTGTGCCTCCGTGCCTCTGTGGTGAATAATTTTGGAAAAGTCCTACTTTCCTGTCGTTGCCGCTTCCGCTTTCGTCCCCAGCAGTTCATCCGCCAGTGCCGTGGCTCCGTAGATCTTGCGCAGCGCCTCCTGGATGCCGCGCGAATCCACGGAAACTGCTCGCCCTTGCCCATCGCTGTAGGCGAAGTTCCAGGGCAGCGACTCGATGTTGCCATCGAAGATGATGCCCACCACCTCACCTTTCTTGTTCACGGTCGGCGATCCGGAGTTGCCGCCAATGATGTCGGCGGTTGAGACGAAGTTCAGCGGAGTCTTGAGGTCGAGCTTGGCTTTTGATTTCATCCAACTGTCCGGCAGGTTGTAGGGCGCCTGGTTGTTGTGCTCGGCTGCGTGTTCGTAAGCGCCACCCATGTTGGTGGCAAACGGAATCGCTTTGCCGTTCTCCGGGTACCCCTTCACCGCGCCGTAGCTCAGGCGAAGCGTAAAGGTCGCGTCGGGAGGCTGGGTGAATCCGCTCTGGGTGAAGCGCGCTTTTGCGATCAGCGTGCCGTTCACGCGAACCACGGATTCCACCTTATCCTCGAACTGTTTGCGGGCGGCTCGAGCCGAGGGGTCAATGGCCCGCATGGCCACGATGAGAGGATCCGTGCTGGCATCAATCGCCGCCTGCCCGCCTTCATACAGCTGTTTGCGGACGGCAACGTCATCCAGCTTAGTGTTGCCGATCATATCTTTTGCGGCGTCGGCAGGAGCCTTTCCCTGCAGCGCTTTTTGCACGTCGGGATTGTCCTTGCCGAGCGAGTCCTGCATTTCGCTGAGGGAGTCGCTCAGCTGCACGGCTTCCAGGTTCTTGTAGATCGGTTCCGTCGAAAACAACTGCTGCTCCAGCGATGGCAAGCCAGAGTCGCGGAACTCGCGCATGCGCTCTGCATTCGGCTTTGGTTTTTCCGCTGCCGCACGCACCAGAACCCGCGCCGTCTGGGCCAGGCGAGAGTTGAACCCGCGCAGGCGCTCCAGAAAAGTCAGGTCGGGATAGATCGACCGCTGCACCTTGATCGCTTGCGCAATCGCTTCCCAGGGGTCGGCCGCGCCGCCATTCTTGGGATCGGCCTTGAAAGCGGCGTGCAGCTTAGCCTCATCGGCAGCCTTGGCCTCCATGATCGCTTTGTCGAGCAGGCCCGACTGGTAACCGGTGATGGCCTTCTGGGAGTTTTGCAGTCCGAAGATATCTTCTTTGGCGATGCGCGCGTTTTCTTCCGATTGCTTGCTGAAATCCTGGAGCAGGGCGACGCGGCGCTCGAACAGTTTCAACACCATGGGATACTGCACATCGCGCAGAAACTCGATTTGGGCCATGGTCAGCAGGCGCCCCGTGCTTCCCGGATGGCCGGACACGAAAATCAAGTCGCCGTCTTTCACGCCGGTGCGCGACCATTGCAGGTAGTGGTCAAGGTGCGCCGGCTTGCCGTCTTCATAGACGCGGAAGAAAGTAATGTCGAGGTCGTAGCGGGGATAGGTGAAGTTGTCAGGATCGCCGCCGAAAAATGCGATGTCAAACTCCGGCGCGAATACCAGGCGCACGTCGGTGTACTTCTTGTACTTGTAGAGGTTGTAGACCTGGCCGGAGTAGAACGTAACCACGTCGCAGCGCAGCCCGGTCGCGGTGGCGCAATCCTTCTCGACCTGCGACATCGCGGCCCGCTGAGCCTGACCCGCTTCCGCGGCCGACATTTCCGGCTTCACGCCCGCGTTGATCTTGTCGGTGACATCCTCAATGCCCACCAACTCATTCAACTCGAGGTTGGGGCACTTGGCCTCTTCGGCCTGAGTCCTGGCGTAGAAGCCGGTCTTGATGTAGTCGCGACCCTCGGTCGAAAGCTGCTGCACGCATCCGGCGCCCACGTGATGGTTGGTGAAGGTCAAGCCGTCGGCCGAAACAAACGAGCCCGAACCGCCATTGTTGAATCGCACCGAAGACAGGCGCACGTGATCGAGCCACTCTTGCGTGACTTCGAAACCGTACTTGGCCTTGATCCGGTCCTTCGGCGGCGCGTTGTAAAGCCACATCCCCTCGTCGGCCGGGGCCATGGTCGAGAACACGAAGACAAGGGCAAGCAGAACGGCAAAATGTCGTTTCATTCTTAGGGATCCTCCATGGAGAATATGACGGGCGATCGCGAACAACGTCACAGGTCTGGGTCACAGGTCTGGGCGAACTTCCCACTATACGCTGGGGTTGGGAGCCGGAGCAAAAGCCCGGAGCTCCTCGCGTTTCGGGTTGCGGAAACAACTGTGTGGGGACAGCCGCCCTCGGCTGTCCGGTCGAGCGAAGCTCGACGGCGCAGTCTAGCTGAGCCACCGGCTCGCTCTGCGCGCTTGGAAAGTCGTCTTCGTTTCAGGTATAACCAAGAAGTTGCGCTTCCCGCGTCCCTCCTCGCGCGGTCCGGCAACAAAGCATCCAACGAATCGAGAGACGAATGTCCAGCGTGACTACAACTCATGCCCCGAAAGGCCTGGAGGGGGTCGTTGCCACCACTTCCAGAATCTGCTACATCGACGGAGATCGTGGCGTTCTCGCCTATCGCGGCATCGACATCCACGAACTGGCCGACCACTCTAATTTTGAGGAGACTTGCCATCTGCTCTGGTTCGGAAAGTTGCCGGCACGGTCCGAACTGGAGAAACTGCGCGAGCGCTTGGCTGCCGAGCGCCACCTGCACCCCTCCATCCTCACGCTGATCGGCAACGCGCCCCGCACCGCTCTGCCCATGGATGTGCTGCGCACGGCGGTCTCGGCTTTATCTTTCTACGATCCTGACGACAAGAAAAACGATCACGACGCCAACGTCGCCAAAGCCATCCGCCTGACCTCGCAGATCGCCATGATGGTTGCGGCCTACGACCGCATCCGCAAGGGAAAGCCTGTGGTCGAGCCCGATGGCTCGCTCTCCCACGCCGCGAATTTTCTGCTCCTGCTCAGTGGCGAGCGGCCCTCGCCGACCGCCGAGCGCGCGCTTGACATCGCTCTGATTCTTCACGCCGACCACGAACTTAACGCTTCGACTTTTGCCGCGCGTGTCACAGCCGCGACTATGTCCGACATGCATTCCGCCATTACCTCGGCGATTGGCGCGTTGAAAGGACCGCTGCACGGCGGCGCCAATGAAGCCGTCTTCCGCATTCTGGAGGCGATTGACCGCGGCGGTACCGACCCGGTTGAGTACGTGAAAGGCATGCTGGCGCAGAAGAAGAAAGTTCCCGGTTTCGGCCATCGCGTCTACCACACGGAGGACCCACGCGCTACGCACCTGCGCGCCATGGCGCGGGATCTCGGTCACTCCAGCGGCCAGGCCAAGTGGTACGAGATGTCGCACAAGATTGAGGAGTTCGTAAAGGCGGAGAAGAAACTGAATGCCAACGTAGATTTTTATTCCGCCTCTACCTATCACACTCTGGGCATTGACGTGGACCTGTTCACGCCCATCTTCGCCGTCTCCCGCATCAGCGGCTGGGCGGCGCACGTGATCGAGCAGCTCGACGACAACCGCCTGATCCGCCCACGTGCCGATTATCTCGGCCCGGAATACCCCGCCCGGTATGTGCCAATTGAGCAGCGGTGACGACCGGTTGCTGAGAATGCAGTTTGGATTGTATGAAAGTCCGCGATATCATCCGACTGTTGGAGCAGGATGGCTGGGTGCTGAGAAGAACCAAGGGGAGTCATCGCCAGTACAAACATCCAACCAAGGTGGGGCGCGTCACACTGCCGGGCCATCCGAATGACGATCTTCCACCCGGTACATTGAACAGTGTTCTGAAGCAGGCAGGATTGAAATGATGAATTACGTTGTCGTTTACGAGAAGTCCTCCACGGGCTGGGCAGCGTATGTCCCGGACCTGCCGGGGGTCGTGACTACCGGCCGAACCAAGGAAGAAACCCAACGCCTGATCCGCGAGGCCATCGAGTTCCACCTCGAAGGCCTGCGGGAGGATCAGCTGCCGATTCCCGAGCCGAGTGCGTCCGCCGAGGTAGTGACCGTTTCGTGACGTTCTGTAGGACCGTACTGCCTTTAGCGCGTTCCCGGGGAGACTCTGCTTGTAGCGTCTCCTCCACCATCGCCCGCAGTGGCGCCAGCAAGACGCAGCAAGCTACGTCCCTACGACCCCCGCAAGGTAAAATAGAAGCGGGTTCTGTATGCGCCGGGTTTACCTCGATAACAACGCCACCACTCCGCTTCTGCCCGAAGTGTTTGAGGCCATGCGCCCCTATTTTGCCGAGCGTTTCGGCAACGCCTCCTCCATTCACCATCACGGACAGGAGACCCGGGCCGCGGTCGAAAACGCGCGCGAGTCGGTGGCCGAGTTGCTCGGCTGCCGCGCTTCCGAGATCGTTTTCACCAGCGGCGGCACCGAGGCTGACAATCTTGCGATCTCCGGCCTGGCGAAGGGCGGCGATCACGTGATCACGTCGAGCATTGAGCACCACGCGGTTCTGCATGCCTGCAGGCATCTGGACGAGACTGGCTGTGAGGTTACCTATCTGCCGGTGGATGGCCGTGGCCTGGTTGACCCCGGCGACGTGCGCCGCGCGCTGCGCCCGGACACGAAACTGATCTCCATCATGATGGCGAACAACGAGACGGGAGTTCTTCAGCCAGTTGAGGAAATTGGAAGAATCGCCGCCGAAGCCGGCGTTTTGTTTCATACGGACGCGGTGCAGGCGGCCGGCAAAGTCGCAACCGAGGTGGTACGCATAGGTTGCCATGCGCTCTCGATTTCCGGCCACAAGATGCACGCCCCGCAGGGTGTCGGAGCGCTTTATGTGAAGAAGGGAACTCGCATCCAGCCGCTGTTTTACGGTGGCCGGCATGAGCGCTCGCGCCGGGCGGGGACAGAGAACGTTCCGGGAATTGTTGCCTTGGGGAAGGCCGCCGAGCTCGCGAAAGCAGCGCTGGATCGCGGCGACGACAAGAAAATGGCCGCGTTGCGCGATCGCCTGGAGCAGGGAATCCTCGCCCAGGTTGACGAAGCCGGCGTGAACGGCCGAGGAGTGCCGCGCGTGCCCAGCACAACCAACCTTCACTTTGACCACATCGAAGGCGAGGCAATCGTGATCGCCCTCGATTTGAAGGGGCTCGCGGTTTCGACCGGTGCCGCGTGTTCCTCCGGCGCGATTGAACCATCGCATGTGCTGTTGGCCATGGGCCTGCGTCCGGATCAGGCTCGCGCCAGCATTCGTTTCAGCCTGGGTAAGCAGACGACCGCAGACGATATTGATTTTGCGCTCGCGCTCGTGCCGGAAACGATCGCGCGCTTGCGCGAACTGTCGCCGCTGTACAAAAAAGGAACTGCGGTGATTTGAAAGGGCGCGGCTTTAGCTGCGCCGTAAGGGTAGGGAAATTATTGCGGCTTCAGCCGCTGAGGAGCCCGGACCACCAAACGCCTGCGGCGTCGTGGAAGAGCGGCCCTTCAGGGCCGCGTAAAGATGCTCTAAAGAAGAACGGGGCTCTAGCCCCTGCCATTAAGCTGGAAGCTAGGAGCCAGAAGCTGTCTATCAACACCATCGCCGTGGCCATGTCGGGCGGTGTGGATTCTTCCACCGTCGCGGCCATGCTGCGCGCCGAAGGGCACAACGTCATCGGCCTGACCATGCAGCTCTGGAACCAGCGCCGTCTGGCCGGGCACGAGGGCATGCCCGAGTCGGTGCAGGGGCGCTGCTGCTCGCTCGACGATGTTTACGACGCCCGCCGTGTCGCTCAGCAGATCGGCATCCCTTACTACGTCGTCAATCACGAGGAGCGCTTCGAGCGCGACGTGGTGCGCCCGTTTGTCGAAGAGTATCTTTCCGGACGCACGCCCATCCCCTGCAGCCTGTGCAACAATCACTTGAAGTTTGATCAGTTACTTATTGTGGCTCAGCAGATTGGAGCCGAGCGCATCGCCACCGGTCACTACGCCCGCGTGGCCTACGACCAAGCCCGGGGCCGCTGGCTGCTCAAGCGTCCCGCCGACCTGAGCAAGGATCAAACATACTTTCTGTTTGGCCTGACTCAGGACCAGCTCAGCCGCACCCTATTTCCGCTCGGCGACCTCACCAAGCCCGAAGTGCGCGCACTCGCCCGCCAGCACGGATTGGCGCTGGCCGAAAAGCCGGACTCGCAGGAAATCTGCTTTGTCCCCGGCGGCGATTACAAGCGCTTCATTGACGCTTACCTCGCCGAGCACGGCGAGTCGTTGCCCGACACATCGGGAGAGCTGGTGACCACCGACGGCCAGGTTCTTGGCGAGCACCCGGGCATCCACAACTTCACCGTGGGCCAGCGCAAGGGACTCGGCGTGGCCACGGGTTCGCCGCTCTATGTCATCCAGATCAGCGGCGAGAAGAAGCAGGTGGTCGTAGGCGGCGACAAGGATCTCTATTCGCACACTCTGCGAGCCCGCCGCGTGAATCTAGTCTCGGTCGCCGATCTCACCGCGCCCATGCGCGTCACCGTGAAGATTCGCCATCGCCACGAGCCTGCCCCGGCCACGATGGAACCATCAGGCAACGACGAAGTCCGCATCACTTTCGACCAGCCGCAGCGCGCCATCACTCCCGGCCAAGCCGCAGTTTTCTATGATGGAGATGTTGTGGTTGGCGGGGGTTGGATCGCGTAGCGCCGAAATCTGGGTGCCCCACCCTTGTCACCGCGTTCTTTGCGGGGACAGGGTGGGGATTTTGACCTTTCCTTCGGTCCGAGTCCTGGCTTGAAGTCAAAAGCCCCGCCCTGTCGCGCAAAACGCGACCAGGACGGAGCACCCGGCAACAGCGGGCGGTGCAAACACCTAGTTTCACCGTGGCCGGTTCGGATCGTGGGTGTGTTTCCGGTCGAACTTCTCCATCTTGCGTTGCGCTTTTCGTTGCGACTTCGCGTATTTCTTCTGGGCTTTCAGCTGTTTCTTTTCCATCTTCCTGGCAGCCCGGGCCTGGGCGTTAGCGTTGCCCGTCTGCGTACTCGCGGCAGCTGAGCAGCCAAGGCAGAGGATAGCGCTGAAGAAAATGGCGACAAGTTTTCTCATAGAGTCTCGACGATTTACACTCTAGCAGAACGCTCCGTTTCTCACGTTCTTGCACGCCCCCTCTACTGCAGCCCCGCCTGGGCCAGCATTCCCAGAAACTGACTTCTGGTGCGCATGTCAATGGACTGGACGACCAGCTTGCCGTCACGATCGTAAACAAAGCTCTTGGGAATCCCGTCAACCCGGAAGAGTTCGGTCACCTTTCTCCCGGGATCAAGCAAAACAGGATAGCCGATTTTTCGTTCCGTAATAAACGGAGCCACCTTGGCGGCTTCCTCGTCAGAAATCGCCAGCACAACCAAGCCCTGATCTTTGTATTTCTCATACAAGGCCTCGAGGTCCGGCATTTCCTTGCGGCACGGCGGACACCACGTCGCCCAGAAGTTTACCAGCACAACCTTGCCGCGCAGGTCCGCGAAATGCCACGTCTTTCCCGCGAGATCGGCCAGCGTGAAGTCGGCGTTCTGCCGCGCGGCATCTTCAGCTTCCAGTTGCGCCATGGCTTCGGCAAACTGCGGATTATCTGACGTCGCCTGCCTATGCTCGTAGCGCACCAGGGAAGCAAGTTCCAGGTAAAGCGAATCGGGCTCGCCCGGTTTTCCCGCCGGAGGCTGTTCCTGCAGCGCCGTCGCCAGCGTGGTGGTGACTTCCTGCAGCGTGTCGCGGCCGAAATCACCCTCGGTCGCCAGACCCGCCAGCCATCCTGCCAGCCGCAACTTGTTCGGAACTGCGGGCAGGGTGCGGATCTGCAGCGCTAGCTCCTTGGCCGTGCGGGCGCGCACCGCATCGTCGAGCTTGCGCAAGCCGCCGAGTTGTTCAACGATCGGCTTCTCTTGATCGCTCCAGACAACCTTGTCCTGCGCCAAAAGTACAGCGGACGAAAAAACCAGAATCACTGGCAGAAGATTAGTAAAAAGACGCGCCCGGCTAACACGCAGCATAAGGGTATCGCCTCGCGAGAAGGGAAGTCACGGCGTACAACATGTTAGAAAACAGGGAGCAGCCGACCCGGCAACTAAAACCAACCAGCAACAATCATCATTCAACAATGCCCTAGATAAACATCTCGTCCTGCGGCACGGGCCGCCGTTCTTCGCGCCGATCGCCATTCTTTCGTCCGCGGCCGCTAAGCAGGAATTCCAGCGCCACCGTGATCCCCTGCATCAACCCGGAAAGCTGGCGCACTGGCGAGATCACGGTTTTGTGCACCATGTCGGAAGTCTGTTCCACGCGGTCCAGGGTGCGGCTGAGCAGTTCGTCGGCGCGGATGACCTGCAACCGGGCGCGGTCCACCACATCGTTGACCGTCGCATCCACACGCTGTACCTGGCCGCGCACGGCGGAAGTGGTTTCCTCCAGGTTGGCGGCGATCACCTGCAGCCGGGGACGAAGATCGGTCAGCATCGTCTGGGCCTGTTCGACGGTGGGCAGCACCTTGGACTTTACTTCCGTGGCCAGCGCTTCCATGCGCGCGCTGGTCTTGCGCATAGCCACATACATGGCCAGCAGAATGCCGGCCTGCAGCATAACGGCAATCCCGGTCAGGAGGATGAACAGATTCAGCTTGTCCATAAGCGTACCTCCCCTCTGTCAGTTCGACGCCGCGCCCGGGAGGGATGAGCCGGCGCTCTGCGGTCTTACAGATTCTTAGATGTGCCCGTCTCGGCCGTGTGCTCCTGGTACGCCTGGCGGCCGGCTTCGTAAGCGGCGCGGAACTGTTCCTTCTGCTGGCCGAGCACTTCGCGGCCGCGGTCTGCCCACTCTGAGGCCTGATCCCTCGCCTCGCGCGCCCGGTTGCGGACGTAGTCGCGGCCTTCCTCGGCGCGCTGGCGCAACGCCTCACGGGTTTCGTTGCCCGAGCGCGGCGCATACAGCACGCCTACCAGCGCTCCCAGGCCCAATCCCGCAAGAAACCACACGAAACTATTGCTGTCACGATCCGACATGTGAGTACCTCCTGAATAGAAACGCCCCTCAAGCGGATGGTAGCATCCTGGGTCCGGGAATACAATTCCAGGCCTGTGGCTCGGATTCAGAGATCGGGGAAGGGACGGAGGGGAAGAAGAGGAGAAGAGCGATTTTAGATTGTAGATTCTAGATGGAAGATTCAGGTGTGGACCAGCGGGAGGCTGTCATCTTGAAATCCGCAATCTGAAAACTACAATCTGAAATCTGGTCTGCTATTTCTGTGCAGGCGGCGTCGTCGGCTGCTGTGCCGGTGCGGGCTGCGTCTTCACCGGTTGCGACTTGATTCCCTGCAGCACGGAAGTCGGGCCGGTCCGCTTGGAGGCATAGATCGACAGCGTGATGGAAGTGATCATGAACGCTACGGCCGACCAGGTGGTAGCTCTGGAAAGTGCGCTGGCCGCGCCGCGCGGACCGAACGCCGTCTGGCTGCCTTGTCCGCCGAACGCGGCGGAAATGTCGCCGCTTTTGCCGCTCTGCAAGAGCACGACCACGATGATGAAGAAGCAAACCAGAATGTGAATTGCGGTGACAAGATATGCCATAGATTCAGTTTTTCCGGGCTTGCACCTGCCCGGGAATGGATTCCTCAGTTGTCCGGTCGGAGCGTCTCACTGATGAACTTCCGGCGAACAGAATATGGTGCGGAAGGCGGGACTTGAACCCGCATGCCTTTCGGCGCCACCCCCTCAAGATGGTGTGTCTGCCAATTCCACCACTTCCGCGCTTCGTAAATTACTTGTAATCAATAGCTTAGCAAGTTAGTCCTGTGAGGGTATTTCCAACTGCACCGGATTTTGCACCGACTTCTTGCACCCGATGCGCTCCTCCGTCCGCTGCAAATCCGCCAGCCGCGCCAACCGCTTGTGGACGGCAGCCTCCCGGGTGTACGTAGCGCATCGTGGTCTTAATGTTATCGTGTCCGGCGACATACTGCAACGTAAAGGGGTCCGTGCAGGAAGGCAACGTATTCCATACTTATCTCTGTGCCGAAAGACTATTCAATCTGCTTTTGGCGGTCCAGCAATGAAGATCCGTCATCTCCGTACAACTGCGCAATCGTGTGACGCAGGGCCATCAGATTGCTACGCGAAGATGCGGCAGCGTGACTGGTAGGGTCGCTGGCAAGTTCTGCCTCGTACAGCCTTAGCAGCAAGGCGCCCTGCTTCCCCACGCGTTCCATTGTTCCCAAATCGAGTTGTTCTTCAGAACCCATGCTTTATTGTACGGGTTTTTCGACAGAATAGTTCTCCCGTCGATGGGAGTGACTCAATCCTAGCAATACGCAGAGGCGCATGGCAGTTGAGCGGCTGAAGGGCTGCGACAAGCATTGTGGCGCTCTCGCAAGAACTGGGTGTGCGTCGGCGCCTTCTGTACAAGTGGCGAGAACCAGCTGGACCCCGGCCGAAATGCCCGAGGAGTCGTCGCCTCAGAACTCACGCGAATCCACGCTGCGCGGGGGCAGTCGATTTTGTGCGTTTGCTTTCACGGATCTGCTCCGCCGTGAACTCGCGTCCGCAAACGCTGCAGCGCCAACCAAAAGAGGGAAGTGCTGCGATCCCTGGCACGTGCGGAGTGTCGGGACGCCTGGCCTGCACCAATTCGCTACTACACTCGGGACACTGTCGTTGAATCATAGTCTCAAATCGCGAGGGCGCTTTGTTGTGAACTTGGCGCGAGTTAACGGACTTCAGGGTGGATAGAACGAGTCTCATCCGCCGTGAGTCGAATGGGGTCACAGTAGCCATAGCCCCTCAGACAGGCCGCGTAGTTGCGTTTGTGCTCGGCGTCGGCCAGCATCTTGGCTTCGGGGACCGTCAGTTTTGTATAGTCACAAGTTTCCTGCCCGTCTTTGCAAGCCGCCAGGTTGCGCTGGTGTTCTGAGGAAACTGTTTGCCTGGCTTCGGACGGAGTGAGTTTGGAGTGGTCGCACGCGTCCCAGCCGTTCTCGCAATTCTGCGCATTGCGCCGGTGTTCCGCATCGGTTGCGTTCCTGGATTGCGAAGGAGTTAACTGAACCTGATCACACGGCGCGGAGCCACCCTCACAGTCTGATGCATTGATCTGGCGCCTGGCGACGTTCACTTCCTCGTTTTCCGCGGCAGTCAGTGTGGAGCGATCGCAGGCGCGCCATCCATCCTTGCAGTCGGTGATGTTGCGCTGGTGCTGCGCTGCAGCCATCTCGCGGGCTTCAAGCGGGGTCAGTTTGGACCGGTCGCAGGACAACATGCCGTCGTTGCAGTCCGTGACATTGCGCTGGTGGTCGGCTACAGCCAATGCAATACTTTCCGATTCGGTGAGTTTTGAACGGTCGCAAGAATCATAACCGTTCCGGCAGTTCGCCACGTTTCGCCCGTGGACGGCGAGGGCTACCTCCGTCGCTTCTGACTGGCTCAACCTGGAGTGATCACAAGTATCCCGACCCGCTTTGCAATCCGCCAGGTTTTGCGCGAGATCAGAGGACTGAGCAAATGCCAAAATCGGCCAAAGACTGAGGCAGGCCAGTTGCGCCCAAAGATATTTCTGGAAATTAGCTTTCATGTTGTCCGCCTTCTGGAAGATACGGCCACATCGGTGATAACAAACTGTTCTCCATACTTTTTTGTTGCGCTGACCGGAGCCAGGATGCAGTTCCGGTCAGCCACTAAAGTCACGGCCATCTTCCTGATGCAATTACTTGTTGTCTTCTTTTGCTTCGGCAATCTTGGCTTGTTGGCCTGCCTCGGACACGGCTTTCAGGAATGAATCGGCGCTTCGCGGAGTCACCGCTTTCCCAGAAAGGATGTTGCGAAACATCATGTGCTTGCCGTAAATCGCGCGAGTGGAGTCGTTATCCTGCTCCACGACCGCCCCTTCCAGGGTCAGGCCGGCGAACACGCCCTTGGAGCGCGAGTAGGTCAGCATTTCGGTGTTCATCTTCCAGTCCGTTCCTGCGGAAGCATGACGGCCTACCGGGCCCGCTGCAACCGATCCTTCACCGGTCAGTTCGAACTTGCTGGAGAGAAGATGTTGGAGGCCCTGGTCGTTCATGACCAGCATGACCAGGTCCACGCCTTCAACTCCGATCTGCAACCCCCAACTTCCACCGCCCACCGACACGAATGCGGGTGCGCTCCAGCCTTCGGCGGTACGGCAAGTCGCCACGCCGCGTCCGTGCTTGCCGCCAAAGATGAATCCACCTTTGATCAAGTCTGGTACGACGAGGATGCACTTTGCATTGCTCAACACTTCTTCCGGGATGCCTTTGTCTGGGGTCGCCATGATGGCGTGCAGAACATCGACGGAGGAGTCCAGGCGTGCGACTGAGTCCTCACGAGCCGAACCGGCCCACGCACACGTTCCAGCCAGGCCTATGAAGCCCATCAACAGCACTGACATTGTCTTTTTCACGAATGGTTCCTTTCGGATCTGCGGAACTAAGAGGAGAGAACTTCAGATGGCTGACTTAGTTCAGAGGACCTGAAAGAGAGAGAAGAAGTGCTCGTCTCTGCAATCATGATCGCTCAGCCGGAAAGCAATAGCTGGTCTGAATTGCTCAGTTTAAAGTTGCGCTCCTTAATACTACCTGTGTGTCCTCTGGCTGCGACCCATGCATCTGTCCGAAAAACGAGCAATTTGCACAGAATTGCCGGGGTAACCTTCTCGGGACGCCCGCAGGACGAATCCTCATGCACGCTGAGGTGTTCGGGATTCGACCTTATCCCTGATCGCCACCATTTATTCACATGTGAGCTATCTTGCTCAGACGCACAAGCCCGGACCTGTCATTCTTCTTGTACTGACTGTGGGTGCGAGACGCGACGTTTGAGTCGCAGTTCTCATTCTTAAGCTGGTCGTCGGTGGCCCGAACAGGTCAACGACCAAGCGACTACGAGCCAATCAGCGTCCTTCATCCGCGTTTGCCGCCAAACCTTGCGGCGAACACGATTCGACTCCAAGGGTTCCCGACAATCGAAATCAGGGCAACATCCCAGGCGGATGAGGGATGTTAGCCCGCGAAACTCAGCTCGCGAAACAAGGAAGGTCAAAGACTATGCCGTTAATTCAACTCCTGGAAGTTCTCATCGTGGTGGGTGTTCTCTTGTGGCTGGTGAATCGCTTCATCCCCATGCAGTCATCCATCAAGTCAATCTTGAACGGTGTTGTGGTCATCGCCGTGGTTCTGTGGGTGCTCAATGTTTTTGGGCTCTTTCATTCACTTTCCAATATTCACGTCGGAAAAGGTTGAGAACATCTCGGGTCTGGCGACGCGATCAGTAGGCCGGTCAGTGAATCACAGGACGCGTACAGTACGTCAACAATCAAACAGCTATTCGATAACGGAGGCAGCACTTCATGAAACTCGTTGGAGCTATCAGCACAGCAGTTCTCTCTTTGTCCCTCGGAGTTGGTATTCCGGCATACGCACAACAGGAACAGCACGAACAACAGGAAGAAAACAAGGACAAGCCTGCGCAGGAGAAAGAGAAGAAGGCGCAACCAGAGAAATCCGTAAAGCCAGAGGAGAAAAGCGCTCAGCAGGAGAAAAACGTCAAGCCAGAAGAGAACAATGTTCGGGAAGAGAAGAACAGCAAGCCAGAAGAGAAAAACGCGCAGCAACAGGGCAAGTCCGGGCAGAACGAGCAGCACGCTGCTGGTGGCCGCATTCCCGCCGACCGTTACAAGGCCAATTTCGGACGCGAACATAGCTTTCGCGTCAGCGAAGGCGATTACCGCAATCACCGCTTCCAATACGGCGGCTATTGGTTCGGGTTCGAGTCTGTCTGGCCGAGCAATTGGCTGTACACGCAAGACGTTTATGTGATCGAAATTGACGGTGTGTACTACCTGTGTAACGCGAACTATCCAGGCGTGAACATTACGCTCAGCATCACGCTGTAGCTCGGCCATTCCCAGTTCATGATGTGCGCGGGCCGCTTTCGGCCCGCGACTGTTGTGCTCCTCCTATCCGTGTGGGGAGTGGCTGCGACGGATGCATTTGCCTACCAAACGAGCACTTTTGCACAGAATGGCCAGGATTGACGTGTCATCGTGACTTGTCAGGTTAAGAAGAGTGATTTTCCGGTTGGCGCTTTGGTTGTTATCGCTTGAGCTCTTTGCGACCAGTTGGTGCTGCGCCTGGTTGGGCAGCGATTCAGAGAAACGCGGATGTGACTATGGATAGTGTCTTGCATCGGATCGTTGTCGGTGTTCGTAGCCTGCGTGCTTTCATAGCTGCTTCACTGAGGAAGTCGATTGGAATGGAAGCACATGTCGGCGATTTCGCGTCCCAGCGGATGTGCCCCTTTTGTGGACTCATCACGCCGCGCTATGAAACATGTTGCCTGGAGTGCGGCAGGACGCTCAAACCAGCTTAAACGCCGAGGAACCGAGCGGAGCCTACGCGAACGCTTCAAGCCCAGACTGAGCCGGTGGTTGGATAAAGTAGCGGTTCATGCATCGGCAAAAACGGCACGGTACTTCAAGAATGTCCCTGACGTTTCCCTCGATCAGGTTCATGGGGAAAGCCCGCAGGCACTCCGCACAGGTCAGCATCACGTAAGGCATTCCCTGAGAATCGTTGCCATTGCGCGAGATCCAGACCGGAGCACGATCTCGATAATGCTCACTGCTTCGTGCTGGAGCCGTACGAAGCAATCCTTGAATGGTCCTAAACAGATTCCTGGGTTGGCTACCTTTGGCGAAAAAGCCATCCGCGATCACGCCAAAGGGGACCTCTTCGCCTATGTAGGCGCCACTCATTGCAACGGTTGATATTTGGGGAAAACGACGGCGAACCACCGAGAGCAGCTCAAAACCTGACATGCCCGGCATATCGAGGTCGGAGAGTACTACGTCTGGCAGCGTGTTTCTCAACTGGGAGAGCGCGCGGAATCCATCTTCCGCTACGACGACATCGTATCCAGCCGACACCAGCGAGGTTGCAACGCTCTCACGGACACTCGGGTCGTCGTCGACTACCAGGATCTGGCGTCTTGCAGGGTTGGAGATGATCTCTCCCAATGGAGGCATTGCCTGTTCTGCACAAGCTCCGTCGTGTTGCGGGCCAGGTCTGGTTTGCAGTACGGAGTGAACGGTGGCTAAGAGGAAGGGAGGCCCGTCGGACTTGGTCACGAGCGCATCCACTGATTTCAGGCCGTCCTGGGGCAACTCCAAGCTCTCGGCAAGCATGACAATCGGAAGCCACGGCCTGACCTTCTTGATCTCTTCCGCAACGGCGGCGCCATCCAGGAGGCCCAGGTGGTACTCGAGAATAACTGCGTCCACTGACTGCGACATCAACAGCCGCAAACCATGGCTTCCATGAGTTGCCGTGATCAGTGCGTAGCCCTTTTCCTTCAACACGTTCAGTTGGGGTGGATCCCGGTGTATGCACAGGAGTGTGCTAGCGGCAGCCATTCTTTCCTATAAGATAAGGGAAAGCTATTCCGCCTGTCTGCTCACTATTGCTCACAATTCGAGCGGGACGACCGGTGCCTTATGTCCAACTTCAGCCCTGAATACCTGTATCTTTGGACTCAGCCTCCAGAAACCGGCCGTTACGTTACTTTGTCCGCTGGTTCCGAGGCTGCTTTGTACCCCGCGATACTGAATCCGAGCAATTGTGAACAGACCCGTCACGCTCGGAACCGTAGCATGGGCCGGAGATCTCTTCACCCTCGGGAGGACAACCATGAGAAAACATTACCTTCACCTCTCCGTCTACCCTTGTGACGCATGCGCCGGCCCAGTCATCGCCGGCTCCACGGCCGCTCGCGAAAATGAAATATCGAAAGAGACCGACATCCGGCAAGTGGGAGCCATCTGCCTGTCGTGTGGCCATCGGCAAAGCGAGGCGACGGCACCAGCCCGCACCCGGCATTTCCTGCCGATGGAATGGGCACCTGCAGATGCAATCGAGGTTTCGCATTTGACCACCGCTTTTGTGGAAGCACTCAATCGCGCAGAACTGCATTGAGGGACCTCGAACGGCAAAGACCTCAGACTGAGCTATCTTGCTCAGATTGCGATCCCCCGAAAGTGAGAAGGTTTCTATCAGAACCGTTTGCCAACGGGACAGACTGTTGAGTACGTCTCGTGCGGAAAACATCTCCCTCCATCCGCGCAGCCCGCAGCAGCACAGCATCACCGGGCACGCGAAGGAGCATCGGGCAAAGGAATCACAATGCGTATCATCCGTTCCATTCGTTCTCCGCTGTTTGCTCTCGTGCTGCTCGCCATGTCGGCGGCAACCTACGCGCAAATCAGTATCTCCGTTTCATTCGCCCCGCCGGAATTGCCGGTCTACGAGCAACCTCTTTGTCCCGGCGATGGTTATCTGTGGACGCCCGGATATTGGGCCTACGCCGACAACGACTACGGTTACTACTGGGTCCCGGGCACGTGGGTCATGGCTCCTGAACCCGGTCTGCTCTGGACTCCCGCTTACTGGGGCTGGGGCGGCAACGGATTCGTTTATTACGAAGGCTACTGGGGTCAGCAGGTGGGCTTCTATGGAGGCATCAGTTACGGCTACGGATACTTCGGTGAGGGCTTCCAAGGCGGACGTTGGCAGAATGGACAGTTTTACTACAACCGTTCGGTGAGCAACGTGAACGTCACCAATATCCGCAATGTATACAACACGACGGTGATCAACAACACCACCATCAACCGCGTCAGTTACAACGGTGGCGCTGGCGGGATCACCGCGCGTCCAACGTCTCAGCAACTGTCAGCGGCGCAGGAGAGGCACATCCCCCCGGTCGCTGCGCAGACGCAACACGCGCAGGCCGCACGCTCCAACCCCGAGCAGCGGGCGTCCGTGAACCACGGCACGCCAGCAGTCGCTGCTACTCCCAAACCTGGAGCATTCAGTGACGGCGCTGTTGCACACGCGAAACCAACAGGAACGCCCTATAACGCCCCGGTGAATCGTGCCGCGGTCCAGCCACCGGCCAATACACCGGCCGTTCGTCCAGAGAACAACGCTGCTCGCTCCGATCAGCCTGCGCCGAAGAATCAGATTGAGTCGAACCATGCACCGGCAGCCCAGCCGAACAACCGGCCAGAGCCTAACCGGAACGAGCCTGCTCAGCGACCGGCGACTCCACCTCCGAGCGGGCGTTCGCAATCCGAGCCCAAGACTCCCTCGGAACCGCGTCCGGAAGCGCAACAACCACAGCACGAGAAGCCCGCGCCCTCGAAGCCGGAAGAGGAGAAGTCTGAGGAAGAAAAGCCGAAATAAAACAGAAGACGCAGTGAAACAACGGTTATTCAATATCCTGGGCATCCTTGAATTTCAAGGGTGCCCATTTTCTTGCCGGCTAATCTAGTCGTGCAGCACGACGTTGAGCAGCGAGCTGTGGACCTGCAGCGCGCCTTCGGAGCCACCAGCATAGTGAATGAAACCCAGCTTCCTGAATCGATTCATGAAGAAGCTGACTCGCGAGCGGGTCGTCCCAACCATCTCGGCCAGCGTCTCCTGGCTCATCTTGGGGACCACGGTTTCAGGAATGCCGTCCTTGCCAAAATGAGCCAGCAAGAGAAGAACTCGGGCCAGTCTCTTTTCGCTGGAGTTGAACAGTTGGTCAACCAGATCCTCTTCGTAGCGGATATTGCGCGCCAGCAAATACGCCACGAACATTTCAGACAAGGTCGGTTCGCGGTGGAGTGCATCCATCATCGCCTTCTTCTCCACCCGCAGAATCTCGCAATCGGTCATCGCAACCGCGGAGCCCATTCGCAGGAGCTGACCTGCCAATGAGCCTTCACCGAAGAAGTTCCCTTCGCTCACGATCGCGATCGTCGCTTCCTTCCCGATCTTGGATACGACGGTGAGTCTGACTTTGCCTTTCTGGACATAAAAAACAGCATCCGCTCCGTCGCCTTGCGCAAATATCAATTGCTTCTTCGGAACAGACAGAATCTTCCTGCCATCCCCAATGGTCGCAAGGAAGATGCTGGGGTCGAATCCGCCGTTTTTCTTGACTGCCAACGCAGGACTCAGCCTCTATTAGTATAGTCCCCCGATGCAAGAGCGGTTCCCCGATAGGGCCAGTTCACACGGAATCGTCCACGCCCTCATTCAGCGAAGTTTGCCGTCAGCCGGCGAGTTCCAGAAGAAGTGTTCACTTTTGAGCAGTTTCTGCAACACTCACTTTTCCAAGGCCGCCAAGCGGCGGTCGCGATGCGGGTCTGTTCGGGGCAGACCCGTGCTGAGTTCGCACTTTTCGCCCGGCTTCGCGCCACACGTGGGACAACGAACCGCCAGCGCTTCCTTTTGTGTGATTTTCATGCCTACACAATGCGCGGTAATTCGCCAATTAAGATGGTCAATTGTGACCATTTCGCAATCCTCCGCGAGGCGCATTATCTCTGTAGAAAAGGTGGGAGACCAGCGCTGGAATTTGCGGCCGCAAATGTAATCCGATGACAGCCGCGTTTTCCCTGGACCCCTTTTCCAGGAGCGATCCCATGTTCCACCAATTTGCCACGAACGCAAACAAATCCCCCGAGCCGCCACGGACACACGCAGGAGCGCCGCTTGAGTCGGAGCGCGCCAAACAGCCACCGCTGCTGCCTGAGGCTCCTTATGAGCCTTACGCTGAAAAGCCGGCGATGCCTAATCTTCCATATAAACCTTACGCCGAGAAGCCTGCGCTGCCTGAATCTCCTTACGAGCCTTACAAAGGCATGTGACTGCCGGGCCAAGATCCGTCGAGCAGAGGGGCGAAGTTTGGGCAGCCGGCAGGCCGTGACAACCTCTTCAATAAGTCTGCCGATGTGAGCAATTCTGAACAGTCATAAGAGTGGACAAATAGTAATGTCAAAATTGCTCTACTTCAACAGTCGCCCAAAAAGGCGGACAGCCCTTCGGGGCGGGCGTGGGTCAGTGAGGGCTAGGTTGGCGTTCGACCCTCACACCGGCTCCGGTTTGGTAGTGCGCCGTCGTCTCGACGGGCGCAGGCTTGTCAGAGCGTCGTTCGCAGTGGAGGTTGCTATGAACACGAACGAAAGGCAGCTCGCGATATCCCTGCTAGAAAGTATAAGAGAAGACGTGACTTATGCGCGCCTCAACAATGGGAGTCGTATCCTCGACGTAGCCGATCTCCGCCAATACATCTATGAACAGATCGGCCGAATTAGGACAAACGCGTATTTCGAGGGGGCGCTATACGGCAATAGCGATGGCAAGGGACAAGCTATCAAGAGTAACGGCCACAATGGGAAGGCCTATCTCTAGCAGGCTGCGGAAAAATGGACTCCGCGCGACTTAGATTCTCTCCAGTCTCAGTGATTTTGTGATTCGGGAAGGGTTCTGGCTGCATCCGCTGGTGTCCCGCGGATTCATTTTCGGGCCTGCGAGCACACTGCGACCTCGGCTTACCTTGCTTGAATCGCCAGATTCCTCATACGGACTAAGTTGTAGGCCGCGGCCGCGAAGGTGAAGACCCATCCCACCTTGAAGAT
>Ga0209517_10000295_pt1 | contig 88120 bp, 85 predicted proteins | sample PeaSoiMetSII2010_FD_187695 | JGI IMG/M metagenome (GOLD analysis project Ga0209517, IMG submission 187695) | Peat soil microbial communities from Weissenstadt, Germany - SII-2010 (SPAdes) (version 2) | ecosystem: Environmental > Terrestrial > Soil > Wetlands > Peat | place: Germany...
TGCCGACGAGGGTGCTGCAGTCCCAAACGCAACCAAAACGGAGATCAAACAAAGGAGGGCCGCCACGTCGGCCTTGACTTTTATGACCTTCTCATAGAAGCAATCGAGACGGCGGCGGAGGCAACGAAGCTGTCGGAGCTTTCGGTGTAGAGGGTCGGCCTGCTCACTGGTACGTTTCCCAAGCCATCCTGTCTGAATACCGTATAGTCCTCGCGCGGCCGGAACTGAGAATTCGCAGGAGTTTGCGTCAAGAACTGCTTCAGCTGATCAAAAGATCAAAAATCACACTCGCGTTATCGCTCCTTCACGCTTGGCCCAGGTGACCTCAAATCCTGCAGACAACATGTTCGTGGAGTGCGCCGACGCAGCTCGCGCGGACTATCTGATAACGGGCAACCAGCGACACTTTCCAAAGTTCTGGAAGAATACCAAGATCATCGGTTCAAGGTTCAAGTGAGTTTCTCAGCATAATAGCGCCTCACCTTCTTCGATGAGAAATCGACCGCGCCCTGACGCATCTCTGTTGCAGTCGGAAGCAAGGATGCAATCACTTTGCGGATTTAGCTTTCGGCCGTCAAACTAGAAGACATCTCATCCAAGAAAGTGGATCCCGAAAAAACTGCCCGGATATCACGCTTAAGTGTGAAGTGGCCACTCTTCGCGTCCTCAGAGGAACTGCTGCAACACGCAACTAAGACAATGTCTTGCGTCTATGGAAAAATTAATTGTCAATTCTCACCCCGAAACCGCATGGCCAATCGTGCTGCGTTCCGGGCAGGAAGGGGAGAGCAATGGCTCAGAAAGATCCTGAATCACGGAGCATGGGAGGACCGCCCCGCTCTGCCATCCCGCTGCCTCTGTGCCCGTGCCCGCCGCTTGAACGTCGTGAAATTGCCGTTCGGAGTGCGCAGGAAACCGTGCCAGACACTGTTCGCATCAGCGTAGGCGGCGAAGAAAAATGACCACAACAGGCTTCGGGGGAAACCACGGGTTCTAGTCTGCTATCGAAACGGGCTCTGGCCGTTACTTAAGGCCAGGAGCTGTGGACACTTTTATCGCCTTGTGTCACCGCTAGTATCCTGAACACTCTGGTTACTGCGCTTTACCGACTTTGGTCATGCTGGAGCAATAAGCAATGGCTGTGCAATATCGCGGGTTTCAATTAGGGCTGCTACCCGAACGCAGGGTCGACAAGATGAAAGCCATGGGAAGGATCGTTCTTTTCTTGTTGGTGCTGGTCGCGACTGCGCTCGGGCAGAGTCGTTTGGAGACGGGACCGGCAGCTCCAGCCACGGGGCCAGCTTTCGCTGTCAGTGCCGGCTACACCTATATCGCTATGCCGATCCCCTCCGCCGGGCATGTGAACCTCAACGGTTTCGATGTTGGCGGGCAGGTCGACATAGCTTCCCGCTGGGGAGCCACGGTGGACACAAGCTACGTCCGCGCTTCCGACATCCTCGGCACGGGCCACAATAGCTATATTTGGAGCCTTCTCGCGGGTCCTGTGTTCTATCCGGTTGAGCGCAGAAATACCCGGATGTTCGTTCACGTGCTGGCCGGTGCGGGTCTGGTCGACGGTGCAGTACCCGTGAGCGACACTTATTACTTGCACGGATGGGTGGCCCGCTTCTCCGATGCGGTGGGGGGAGGATTCGAACGCTCTCTCTCGGGGCCATTCGCTGTCCGCCTCAGCGGAGATTACCTGCGCACGACTTTTGTTGACTCTGCCGCCGCCGCGCACGTGCAAAACAATCTTCGCGCGACCGTAAGTGTCGTCTTTCGCATGAGAGAGCGTCAACGTTAGGTCTCATGAGCAACTCCAGCCGGTTGCCTGCTAAAGGAAAGGGACTTGAAAGGGAGAAGCAGTTGAAACCAAAAGGGCCTCGAACAACAGGTCGAGACCGCTTTGCAGTTCGTCCTTTTTGGGACTACGACGCAGGAATCTGAACCTTGGAAACGATGTTCGAGTAGCCGCTTTCTTCGTCACTCGAATTCACAGCCGTAGCCGCGTAGCAGTACGAGGTGCCATCCGCCACTGTGGAGTCTGTGTACAGCGTGCTGGTATTGAGCACGGTATTGATCTTCGAGTAGGAGCCACACGAACCCGAATAGGCGGCGCGATAAATGTTATAGCCAGAGATGTTCGGCGATGTGCTTGCGTCCCACGACAAGTTGACCGTGTGGGTGGGCGCCGGCGTGCCAGTTCCTGTCAGTGCTTCCGTGGTGGTCGAAGGTTGAGCATTGCTGCTAAAGCTGAGCGTGGCACTCGCCGCTCCCGTTGTCAGAGGACTGAAAGTAACCGTGAAGGGAACGCTCTGGCCTGCCGGGATGGTCACCGGCAGCGATAGTCCGCCCACGCTAAATACTGAATCGTTCGTGGTCGCGGCCGTGACCGTGACGCTCGCACCGCTGGCCGTCAGGCTTCCTGACGCCGTTCCGCTGGTGTCGACCACCACATTGCCCAGGGCCAAAGTCGTTGGACTTACGGAAAGTTGCCCAGCAGTTGCCGTGCCGGTTCCGGACAAGGCGATGGTCAGGGTGGGATCGGAAGCGTTCGAAGTGATGGTGACCGTGCCGCTGGCACTGCCAGTCGTCTGAGGTGCGAAAGCTACTGTGAATGTCGTGCTCTGGGAAGCGTTGAGCGTTAGTGGAGTAGTGATGCCGCTGAGTTGAAATCCGGTGCCGCTGACGGAAACCTGTGAGACGCTGACACTGGATCCACTGTTGGTTAGTGTCACTGTCTGCGACTGCTGGGTTCCCAGGGGCACGCTGCCGAAGGCCTTACTGGCTGGACTGAGTGTGAGCTGCCCGACGACTACGACGCGGGTAGAGGGTCCGGCGCTCACGCCTTGGCAGCCAACCAGGAACGCGAGGCCCGCAAGAAGCAGTAATGCGCCCGCTACTGTCTGGACTGGGGGACGGCTCATCCTCCCCAGTGTCATTTTCGGGGCGGGTCTGCGGTAGATATCTGAGGTACATGTCGCCAGGGGCCAGAAGGCCAGTAGAAAAAGGATTGAAAGTACCAGACTGGTCGTGCTGGGTGCAGACTCACCCTGCAGTTTCCGCTGTGCCGCGGGCGCCGCTTCGTCAGGCGTCGTCTACCGCTTTGGGGTTGCCGTCGAGTGCGGCCAATCACTTCAGGGGAATACGTTTGACCGCTGCAGGCTCCGGGGTGGAGGCTGACGTTTGCTTCATGCGGGCAAGACGGAGGCTGGCGTTTTGTTGAGCTTCGTCGATCTGTTGCGGAGTCATGACCTTCGTCAGCAGACCGCGAGCCTGCGATGCGCGTTCCATTGCGACGAGGTACCACATGTATGCTTGGACGAGATCATTGGGACTGCTCTTGCGCGTCACGTACCACTGGGCCAGTGCGAGTTGCGCCGCGGGCAGGCCGGCTTCTGCGGCTTTGCGAAGCAGGACAGATTCATCGGGAGAAAGGGCACCTTCGCCTTCGGCAGTTTCGGCAAGGGCTGGCAAGGACGTCTGCTCCGCGCCGCCATTGTTCATCTTCATCGTTAAGAAAAGGAGCTCGACGCGGCTGGAAACACCCAGCTTGTCGAAAATGCGAAACAGATAATTCTTGATGGTGTGCTGGCTCAAGTGCAGACGCGCAGCAATCTCGCGGTTCGTCAAACCCTGGGCTAGGCACCGCACCACCTGCATCTCGCGCTCAGTAAGCAGATTCAGGCCGCGGGCATCCACGGCGCGCAGGGTCGGCGCACTGGCCAACGCTCCCAGGGCAACCGCGAGTTGCTCGTTATCGGCCCAGATCTGGCCCTGGTAGACGCATCGAACACACTTGCCCAGCATCTCTACGGGCTGGTGCTTGCTGTAAATTCCGGTTGCTCCAGCACGGAAGGCTTGCACGACCGCCTCGCTTCTTGACGAGTCCAGGAGCATGACAACGCGAACTTTGAGCTGCTGTCCGCGAGCCTCCTGCAGGATTTCGAACCCGCGGCCAGGCTGTTCGTCCAAGCTCGAGTTGATGACCAGCACATCGATTTTCTCCACTTTTATCGCAGCGACCAAACCGGAGGAATTCGACTCGAAAGGAACTACTTCCAAGGCCTTATCCCGCTGCAATGCTTCGGCGAGCAGGTGGGTGTGGATGCGAGAATTATCGGCAACTAAGACTCGGATCATGCTCTACCAGGTGGCCGGAACGTTACTTGGTGGCACCCTCTATCGGAGAATTGGGCGAACCGTAAAGTGAGCTAAGCCGCGTTCTGAGGGGGGATACAGCTACGGCAGAACTGGCGTCAGCTAATCATATCGGCCTGTCGGCTCCTGCGCAAGCCCCTTGCATCCTCATGACGGCCAAGGTCGCAGGTGAAGGTCATTAGAATGCAACAAAGTGCACAGCAAAGTCACCTTTCAATATGGATGGTGTCATGAATCAATCCAGCAGGAAGAGGGTCAGTGCCCGATGGATCGTCCATATAACACCAATATAATCAATATATTACAATCACATCGATGGAAGAGCCGCCTGATCCCTAAGTCGACAGAGGGATAGAGACGATACACTCTAGTACATACATCTCATCGGCATGGACCACGTTACTCATGTGTTTAGAGACGTGTATCGCTGAGAGCATGCACCCCTTGCAGTCAAGTGCAATGCGCTGTAACTTCATGACAACCTAAGTAAGCCGAAGAAGCCGTGAGTGTCGCTATCGGCTTTCCGTTTCCTCCCCCTATGGTCCGACAAGCCCGCGTCGAACTATCTAACCCCAGGGCCAGAAGAAGGGTGGGCTGCCTATTCTTTGGTGCAGGTGCGTTGGCAGATGTTGGCGATATGGTTTAATGTCTATAAGAATAGTAGGGAACATGCCCTGAGCACGTTGCGTCTCAGAGGCAAATGGGCCCACATAAGGTACCACTAGCTATCCCCCTTCCCCTGATTTGGCTGTCTGTTCCAACGCGTTCGATCCCGAGTCCGGGACCGAGGCTGACCAAGTATGAGTTTTTTGGGGCCACTCCAGGAATGTGACTCAGAGGGCGAAGCTATGGTCTCCAGCAGCACACTGTGGCGGCATGACAATCTGGTTCCTGTAACGGGCGCGGAAGATTCCAATTGGTATGCGCTGGTTTGCCGTGCCCGTCACGAAAAGAACGTGGCGCAATCCCTCGTCGAGCGCGGCGTGGAGACATTTCTACCCATGGTCACCGAGATACACCGCTGGAGTGACCGTAAGAAATCAGTAAAGCTGCCGCTATTCAGTTGCTATATGTTTGCCAAGTTAACGCCGAACCGAAACAATCGCCTGCGCGTTCTCCACGTTGGCGGAGTGCTCGGGCTGGTAGGTAGCCTGGGTGAGGGCACCCCCATTCCCAACGAGCAGATCGATGCCGTGCGCGCTTTGGTAGACGGAGACCGGCCTTGGTCTCCCTATCCTTTCCTCAAGATTGGACAGCGCGTGCGAATCCGCGGCGGAGCCCTGGAAGGCGTCGAGGGAACTCTGGTCTCCCGCAATGGAAATGACACTCTGGTAGTTTCCGTGGAGGCGATCCAAAGATCGCTGGCAGTTCGCGTAGAAGGATACGAAGTCGAAGCCGCCTGAAGTCACCTCGCAATTTGTTTTCTTTGCTTCCCGCAAGGAGCCCCCATCTCATGGCAGAAAACGCAACTGAAACTTTACGCTTGCTGGTCGTAAGCCGGGAGTCTGCGGTTCTGCGGCCACTGTGGTCCATGCCAGAATCCAGTTCCTGGCAGATCGAGACGGCTGCGAGTGCATGGGACGCCATCGAGCGCGTGCAGTCCGGCGTAGCTCCGCACCTGCTTCTGCTGGATCTGCCTCGGGGCGACGGCGACAGCCTGCATATCTTGCGCTGGCTGCGCAGACTTCGTCCCGATCTTCCCGTGATCGTGACTTGCTCTCCCGAAGATGCGGACAAGAAGAAAGAGGCAACTCGCCTCGGTGCTCAAGAAGTTCTGATCCGGCCGTTCGAAGAAGCTGAACTCGAATCCGCAATTCGCCAACATCTCCTCTTGCCAGGCAATGAACGATCGGAGGCCGTCAGTGAGGATATCGAGCACCTGGGGCCGGATACGTTCTTCGTCAGCGCGAGCCCAGTTACACAAAAGCTTCGGGCCCAAGCGGAATTGCTGGCGGAGGCGGACGTCCCAGTTCTCATCCTCGGAGAGAGCGGAAGCGGGAAGGACACGCTGGCAAGACTGATTCACAAGCTTTCCGTCCGCTCCGGCTTCCCGTTCCTCAAAGCGAAGTGCGCCGACATGCCAGCCGAGTTGCTGGAGGCGGAGCTGCTTGGCAGCGAGCAGACCTCTTCCCAACGCACCATTGTGACACAGGGAAAATTGGAGCATGCCGAGAAGGGCACAATCTTCCTGGACGAGATCGCTGAAATGCCGCTCACCCTCCAAGCCAAGTTGATGCAGGTCCTGCAGGAGGGAGTTTTCGCCAGACCTGGCAGCGGCAGGACTGTTCCCGTCGATGTGCACTTGCTCGCTGCAAGCAGCGCCAACATGGACCGTGCGATCGCCGAGAAGAGATTGCGCGAGGACTTGTACTATCGTCTAAGTGCATTCACCGTGCAGGTTCCTCCCTTGCGCCAGCGCAAAGAGGAAATCACCATTCTTCTGCAACACCTGATGCACAAGCTATCGCGCCACTACGGTCTTCCCCCTCGCAAGTTTTCTCCTGCCGTGCTGGCGGCCTGCCGGGACCATGCATGGCCGGACAACGTGAGGGAACTGGAAACGTTCGTGAAACGTTACCTTCTGGCTGGAGACAGGGGGCTCACCCTCGGCGCGGCATCGAACGGAGCAGACCGCATGAACGGTGTTCAGGCTTCGGGTTCGAAAGGAGCAACTCCTTTCGTGGGCGCGGACGACGTCCAGCAAGAGCAGTCCGGTCCAACGTCCCTGAAGTCATTAATCGACAGCGTCAAGTGCGAAGCGGAGAGGAACGCAATCGGAACGGCCCTCGAGAAAACTGGCTGGAACCGGAAGGCGGCAGCGCGATTGCTTCAGGTGAGTTATCGTACACTGCTGTACAAGATCGATCAGTACCACATGAGAGTGTCGAAGTCCGGCGTCCTGTCCGTTGCGGAAACCAGGCCGGCAGGCTTTGGAAGTGAGGCCAAACAGAATGGCCGGGCAAGCTGAGCCCGCGCCCAAGTCGCGGCACGAAGCACCAAGGAGCTCCATGACAAGAGCAGCTAACAGCTTTTGGAGAACCAGACTGGCTGTGGCGTCGCTTGTCGTCGCTTTGTGGAGTCTGTTGTGGGGGCTGGCGGGGAGTGCTGCAGCTCCCGCAAGCCCGAGCGCAATGCCAAGTCAGAATCCCGGTGCTTCTGCGGCGCCGAAACCTCACGACGACACTTTCGTGATCGGCAACGACGACGTTTTGGCCATCAACGTGTGGAAAGAGCCGGATATCTCGCGGTCCATCCCGGTGCGATCGGACGGAAAAATATCCTTGCCGCTGGTGGGAGAAGTGCAGGCAGCCGGCCGCACGCCGCTCAAACTGGAACAGGATATTGCGGCCAAGCTCAAGAACTACATCGCCGAGCCAGAAGTCACGGTAATCGTCCAGCAAATCAATAGCCAGAAGTTCAACATCCTGGGGCAGGTGAGCAAGCCGGGCTCGTACCCACTCACGAACTCCCCGACAGTGCTAGATGCAATCGCGATCGCAGGTGGTTTCCGCGATTTTGCCAAGCAGAAGTCAATTTATGTTCTGCGGCAGAATCCCGACGGAAGCCAGGCCCGAATGCCCTTCAACTACAAGGAAGTCGTCAAGGGTAAGAATCTCGCTCAGAACATAAAGCTTCAGCCGCGTGACACCGTCGTTGTCCCCTGAGAATGATCCGCTTTGAACACATTTTCGTAGGCTTGGTCATGCTGATCGGTGTGCCCCTTTGGTCTCAAGTGGACAACACTCCCGCGCAGCCTGAACAGGCAGGGCCCGCGGACAACTCAAGCAGCAGTGAGATCAACGATACTCGAATGCAGGCTCCACCACTCGTGAGCGGACAGGCGTACCCGGTCGAGTTGACATCCCAAGAACGGTCCAACTATCTGCGTGGCGGAGTGGCTTTCACCACTGCTTACAGTGACAACGTGCTAGGGTCAGTGGAAGAACACCCTGTCAGTGACGTGAGCTATTCGGTTGCGCCTGTGGTGGCGCTGGATACGACCACACCTCGGGAACACTTGGTCTTGACCTATGCGCCGGGCTTCACGTTCTACCAACGCACGAGTGCCCGGAACGAGGCCGACCAAAACGCTGCCATCGAATTTCAATATCGCCTGAGCCCGCACGTGACCTTTAGCGCAAGAGACGGCTTCCAAAAGAGCTCCAGCGTGTTCAACCAGCCGGATCTGACGTCAACCGGGGGAGTATCCGGCGGGGCCGAGGGAACTAATTTTTCGGTGATTGCGCCGATTGCGGACCGCCTCAGCAATTCCGGGAATGTGGGCCTCAACTATCAATTCAGTCTGAACGGCATGATCGGGGCGAGCGGAACGTTCTCGAATCTCCACTATCCCAATCCCTCGCAGGTTCCGGGATTGTTTGACTCAAGTTCCCAGGCCGGGTTGGCCTTCTACTCCCTGCGTATCGCGAAAAAGCACTATTTCGGCGTGACGTACCAGTATCAAAGGTTGCTGTCCTACCCGACCGGCGGGCAGAACGAGACCCAAACGCACGCGGTGTTCGCCTTCTACACCGTTTATCCGGCAAAGGGATTCTCCATTTCCTTTTTCGGAGGTCCGCAGCACTCGGACACGGTCTTGGTGTCTCCTGTGCTGCACCTGCAGCAGTGGACGCCAGCGGGAGGGGCTAGTCTGGGTTGGCAGGGACTGTGGAATTCTTTCGCGATCAGCTACATGCACGTCGTCTCAAGCGGTGGTGGACTGGTCGGCGCGGTCCAATCGGACAGTGCCAGTGCATCAGTACTGCAGCGCTTTACTAAATCGCTCAATGCGTCTCTGGCAGGAGGGTACGCTCAGAACAACGTGCTGGGTGGCTCCGTCATCGGCGTGAGCAACGGGCACTCGATTTCGGGCACCGCATCTTTAGGGCAGCAATTTGGCCAGCACCTGTCTGTGCAACTGGGATACACACGAATCCATCAGGACTACAGCAGCGTGGCTGTCCTGGCCCTGACCCCGGATACAAACCGGGAATTCGTTGGGCTGTCTTATCAGTTTGCAAGACCGCTGGGAAGGTAGTCATGGTTGACGATATGGTTGACAATCTGGACAATAAAGAATCGCAAGGTTTAGACATCCAGCATTACCTGGGCGTGGTGCGCCGCCGCCACCTGCACTTCCTGATTCCGTTGTTCATCGGGTGGGCAGTGGTGTGGACAGCGAGTTGGATCCTTCCGCCACGCTACGAGTCGAGTACCATGATTCTGGTATCACAACCCACGATGCCGAAAGACTATGTGACGCCAAACGTAAACGACGACTTGCAGGAGCGGATGCAGAGTATTACTCAGCAGATCCTCAGCCGGACGCGCCTTCTGCACATCATTGACCAGCTCAATCTGTACTCCGGGCAACGTTCGCCGGACCAGAAGGTCGAGCACATGCGCAAAGACATCGACATCGAGCTGGTACGCGACAACCGCAATCAGATCACCGCGTTTAACGTCTCCTACGCGTCGCGCGATCCAGTAGTTGCCCAGAAAGTGACCAGCGAGCTGACCAACCTCTTCATCAACGAGAACCTGGAAGCGCGGCAGCAGGAGTCGGAGGGAACAACCAAGTTCCTGGAAGCACAATTGGAGACTGCGCGGAAGATCCTGGCGGACCAGGAGGAAAAGATCCGCCAGTTCAAGGCGCAGCACGTCGGGGAAATGCCCGGGCAACTGGCGAGCAATCTTCAGATTCTGAGTGGGCTGCAATCGCAACTACAGAACGACGAGGACGCCCTCAATGCCGCCAGGCAACAGCATGTGTACCTCCAAACACTGGTGGACCAGTACCGGGCGATGCAGGGGTCCGCAAAAACCGCTGACGGAACCACCGTCGGGCTGCCGGCAATCGACGAGGAACTGGACAAACTCAAAGCTCAGCTTGCCGACCTTAGCTCCCGCTACACTGAACGTCACCCCGATGTGCGCAAGCTGAAGGAGCAGATCGCGAAGACCGAGAAAATGCGCGATCAATTGTTGGCCAGCATGAAAGAAAAGGGCCCGGATAACACGAACGACAGTGCTGATTCTGCCAATGCGGGAGTGGGCACGGACCCAGCCAAGGCGTCGATGCTGGCTCAAGCCCAGAGCCAGTTGCGATCCAACCAGGTGGAGATCACAAACCGGGAACACTCGATCGCATCGCTGAAGGCGAGAGTGGACGAATACCAGGCGCGGCTGAACCAGGAACCCATCCGGGAACAGCAATTGTCGGATCTGACTCGCGGCTACGATCAATCCAAGGCCAACTATGACGATCTGCTGAAAAAGAAAAATGAGTCGGCGATGGCCACCAGCATGGAATTGTTGCAGCAGGGTGAGCGCTTCACCATCATGGATCCGCCGAGTCTTCCGCAGAAACCCGAGTTTCCCAACCGCCTCAAGTTTTGCGGGATCGGATTGGGCATCGGACTGGCATTAGGTGTGGTGGTAGCGGGCGCGTTTGAGATGATGGACGACCGCGTGTACAACGAAACTGCACTCAAGAAATTGCTACCCCCGAATATCCTGGTTGAAATTCCAGCGATTGTGAGCACTTCGGACGAGCGGAAGTACAAGCGCCAAATGTGGCTGGGCTTGGTAACGGCCGGGGTCGTATTTGCTACCATACTGGCGGGATCCGCGTTCAGCTATTTGCGCGGCTAGTTAGTTCCTCTAAATGTATAAAGGCTTTTACAACCTGAAACGGAACCCTTTCGAGATCACTCCCGATCCCTCTTTCTTGTTTGTAACCAAGAAGCATAACGAGGCGCTGGCCGCGCTTTACTACGGTGTCAAGCGACGCAAAGGTTTCGTGGTGTTGACCGGCGAGGTTGGTACCGGGAAAACGCTGTTGGTCCGTTGCCTGCTTCAGATACTGACCCGCGCCAACATCGCGTTTGCGTATGTTTTCAATTCGCGTCTGACCCCGATGGAGTTCCTGCAATACGTCGCGGCAGATTTTGGCCTCGCTACAGCGGGCAAGACAAAGAGCGAACTACTGATCGGTCTGGCGGGCTACGTCATTTCACGTAGCCAGAAGAACCGCACCACGGTTCTGGTAGTGGACGAAGCGCACCACCTCTCTGCGGATGTACTCGAGGAAATTCGGCTGCTAACCAACCTGGAATCCCCGCAGGAGAAGTTGTTGCAGATTCTGCTGATCGGGCAGCCTGAACTCGACGAGAAACTGGACTGCGACAATCTGCGGCAGCTCAAACAGCGGATTGCGTTGCGCTCCCAATTGAGTCCCCTGGAGTCGGACGAAACTGCGGGCTACATTTATCGCCGGCTGCAGTTGGCGGGCAGCGCGCAGCCTGACACGATCTTTCCCATGGACACAGTCCTGGAAGTGCACCGCCACTCGCGAGGTTTTCCCCGGTTGATCAACACCCTTTGCGAGAACGGCCTCATTTGGGCCTACGCGAAGCAGTCCCGGGCGGTCACTCCAGATGTCATCGAAGAAATTGCAAAAGAGTTCCGCCTCAACATCGTGCATCGCACTTCATCCGAAGGCAAGGAGCATGCTGCCGAGGTCCAGCAAGCGGCTGGCTCGCAACTCGATCGGTACGCGCAGCTGCGCCAGGCACAACTCGAAAGAACGGACGTGGCGACTTTCGTCAGAACAGGCAAACATGAGCCGTATATTTGATGCGTTGCAAAGATCGGGAACCGAACAGTCGGGAATTGAATATCCCGACATGGTGTCGGTAGCCACGGAAGTCTTCGAGGCGCCGAATCGTCAGACGTCGTCTGAATCGTCTGATCCGAACGTCGCAGACCAGGCGCTTGCGTTCCCCCTGCCATTGGTCCAGACTCCGTTGCGCGAGACCATAGCGCAAGGGGAAGGGAAAGAAGAGAACACTCCTCAAGAGTTCCCCTCACTCGAAGTATCGGTTCAAGCTTCGAGTCGGCTCGTGTACTTTAGCGAGCCGGACGGCCTGGCGGCAGAGAAATTCCGCTTCCTGGGCGTCCGCCTCCGGCAGTTGCAACAGAATCGGTCGCTGAAAAAAGTACTCGTGACCAGCACCATTCCGGAAGAAGGGAAGAGCCTCGTCTCCGCCAATCTGGCGGGCGCGCTGACTCGCAGAAAACAGCGGGTGCTCCTGGTAGAAGGCGATATGAGAAGGCCGAATCTGGCGCAGCAATTCGGTCTGGGGAGACTTGCCGGTCTGTCGGAATGGTTGCAGAGCGGGCTGAGGACAGTCTCGAACATTTACCACCTCCGAGGCCCGGGCTTCTGGCTGATGCCGGCGGGCGATCCCCCCGTGAATCCGATCGAATTGATGCAGTCAGGCAGGCTTTCTGAGTTAATGGCGCAGGTGACCCCGATGTTCGATTGGATCATTGTGGATTCTCCGCCTCTGCTTCCCCTGGCCGATGCTACCGTGTGGGCCCGCTTCACGGAGGGCACGCTGCTGGTGGCCCGCGAAGGAAAGACGGAAAAGGCCCAATTGCAGAAGGGGCTGGAGGTTCTGAAGAAATCAGAACTCCTCGGAGTTGTCTTGAACGGCGTTACTAACCCGAATCATAAGAACTATTATCAGCGCTACGCACCACAGGAAGCTAAGTAACTCCAGTCCGCCTTTCGGCGTGTGTACCTCTCTGCGCCGAAGCCTGAACAACCGAACCAGTTTGACCGTCTCCCCCGGTAAAGCCAAGCACATTATTGGATCCCCACATTCAACTCGCTTTCGCATACTTGAGGAGAAAAGCCGTGAATTCCAGAGCACTAGACACTCCAAGTAGCAGAGTTTTCGTCGCAAGAGCCATGGGTCGCACCCTTGATGAGGATGCCTTTCACCGGATGATCTCAATCGAGCGGCGGAGAGCCGCCCGATCGCGCAAGTCGTTTCTACTGATGCTGCTGGATATGGGTGACCATTCGACTTCGAAGAATCAGGGGACCAGCCTCCGAAAGATTTTGTCTACATTGGGCCTGATACTGAGGGAAACGGATGTCACCGGTTGGTACAAGGGAGATTCCGTCGTCGGAGTAATGTTTACGGAGATCACTCTGGATGACGAAAACTTCATTTTCGCCACGATGATGAGCAGGGTAAGCCAAGCGCTGAAGAGTCGTCTGTCCCCTCAGCAGTTTAACCAGATTGGTATCTCGTTCCACCTGCTCCCAGAAGTGCGGGACCATGGGCTCGCCTCACGAAGTCTCTATCCGGCGGTGTATTCCGTTTCCGCTCCCAACAGTCGCACAGGAACATCACTGTAGCCGCGCTCCTTTGCCGCGGCGGTGCAACCTCCCCTTCCTGATCACTGTCTGGATGTGTCGTTACCCGAGAGACCACAAATTGAAGCGGACAAATTCTGATTACCAAGCAAACGGCCAACGCGTTGATCTTGAACTGTCGCGTTCCACCCTCCCCTCACCTTCTCGAGGTCGCGTTCCAGTCAGCGATGCTTGGGTCTTAGGGAGGTCTGCAGAGAGGTGAAACCAACTGTCCTGGTTGCGGCGACTTCACATTGGTTTCCAACGTGTCGGCTTGCGATGGCCTTGGCCAACACCGGTTGCATCGTTGAGGCGGTTTGTCCCCCTCGACATCCTCTTTGCAGGACGAACGCTGTGCGGCGAATTCACACTTACCGTGGATTGGCACCACTGAGCTCGCTGGCGAGTGCGATCGCCTCAGCAGAGCCGGATTTGATCATTCCGGGCGACGACCTTTGCACGCGTCACCTGCACCAGCTCCATCGCAAGGAATCTCGGCGCGGGAAGAGGGGGGCCAAAACTTGTGAGCTGATTGAACGTTCGTTTGGTGCACCCGAGAGTTTTCCCATCGTGTACGAGAGAGCTGCGTTCATGCGGCTTGCCGAAGAAGAGAACGTGCGGGTGCCAAAGAGCGGCGTCATTACGAATCTCGACGAGCTGAGGTGCTGGACAACCCAGGTGGGCCTTCCCGTCGTACTCAAAGCAGACGGCACTTCGGGTGGCGACGGTGTGAGAATCGCCCGTACGCTTGAAGAGGCCAAACGTGCTTTACGGAAGCTGCAAGCTCCGCCGCTCCTGGCACGCGCGTTGAAGCGAGCCCTGGTAGACCGCGACAGAACCTTGATATGGCCTTCACTCCTGCGTCAGCGCTCTGTTGTCAGTGCACAGACATACGTTCCAGGCCGGGAGGCAACAAGCACGGTCGCTTGCTGGAAGGGTACCGTTCTGGCCGCCCTTCATTTCGAGGTGATCAACAAGAGGTATGCCGTGGGGCCAGCGACGGTGATGCGCTTGGTTGAAAACGCCGAGATCTCATCCGCTGTCGAGAAAATGGTCCGCCGGCTCAATCTTTCGGGCGTGCACGGGTTCGACTTCATGCTTGAGGCGAAGACGGGAAATGCCTACCTTATCGAGATCAATCCTCGAGCGACGCAGGTCGGACACTTGGCTCTGGGGCCTGGTCGCGATCTTCCCGCAGCTTTGTACGCAGCCATATCTGGAATTGGAGTCCGGCCGGGACCGAAGGTGACAGAAAAAGATACGATTGCTCTGTTTCCGCAGGAGTGGGGGAGGGATCCAGCTAGCGCCTTTCTGTGTTCCGCGTACCATGACGTTCCTTGGGACGAACCCGAACTGATTCGGGCTTGTGTCCGTCGCCGCCGCAAACTGAGCACTTCGAGAACTGAGGCAAACTGGGACCCAGCTTTATCCCCAGTTCGCGCACCCCGCGTATGAAAGCTCGGCGCAAGGCTACGCTGCAAGCGGTCGATCGCGAAACCGAATGAATCTCAATATGGGTAACGAGCCAGCCGCCAGACAACTCGAGAAAGAGGTGGAACCATTCTTGGAGCACGTACTCCCACTTCGCTCCGGGCATGGCGATGCGCGCTGGAGTACCCGCCGGTTCCTGCGAGTGATGAAGTTCGGCGGAACCTCGGTTGGCGACGCGGCCTGCATCCGGAAGGTGATAGAAATCATCCGGCGGGGGTCAGCGGAAAGTGACCTTGTGGTAGTTGTGTCCGCGATGAGTGGTGTGACCAACCAGCTGATCGAGACGGCTACCCAATCAGAAGCCGGCGATCGCGGATGCGCGACGAAGATTCTCGAAGACCTGCGTGCGCAGCACGACACGGCTCTCAAAGCGTTGATTCATCCGGGCCCGGAGCGTGATCGCATCGCTCGCAAGATACGAGAGCTTTTTGAACAGTGTGAACGTTGGTGCGCAAGCACGGCTGTGCTGGGCCAACTGACGCCGCAGATGCGGGACTCGATATCCAGTCTTGGGGAGCGCCTCTCGGCTCCTCTGGTTGCTGTTGCTCTGGCTGCGCAGGGCGTGGCCAGCGAAGCGGTCGACGCCACTCAGTTGGTGGTCACGGATGGGTATCACGGCGCCGCTGACCCTAAGATGGACCTCACCCGCGAGCGCTGCGAAGCACGCCTCAGGCCGTTGCTGCAACAGGGCGTCATCCCCATCGTGACTGGCTTCATTGGAGCAACAGAGGATGGTGTGCTCACAACTCTTGGCCGCGGCGGTTCGGACTATTCCGCAACCATCCTCGGAGCGGCTCTCGAGGCGGATGAAGTCACGATTTGGACAGATGTGGACGGTATGCTCACGGCTGATCCGCACCTGGTGCCTAGTGCGAGCACCATTCCCGAAATTTCCTACCGCGAGGCGGCCGAGCTTGCTTATTTCGGGGCCAAAGTTCTGCACCCGAAGACTCTGTATCCCGTCATGCAAAAGCGTATTCCGGTCTGGATCCGGAACACCTTCGCATCGGAAAAAGCGGGAACAAAAATCACGCCCGGGGGGCATGCAGCCAGCGTGGGAGCGAAGGCTCTTACCGCGGTCAGCGAGGCAGCGCTGATCACTCTTGGTGGACCTGTTCTCAGCGGTGTGCCCGACGTTGTCGGCCGGGCGTTGGCGGCCGCTGCATCGGTTCGGACTGACGTGCTGATGAGCTGCCATTCCCCCTCTTGCAACCACGTCTGTCTGGCCGTGGCTGCTGCGTCGGCTCAGAAGACGGTTGAGGCGTTGCGTCGCGAATTCGCGCGAGACGCGAAACATGATGGTGCAGAGCATGTGACTGTCGATTCGACCGTTGCGATCCTCACCGTGGTAGGGCACAACCTGCACCTTGTTCGGGGGATTGTCGGACGCGCGGTTGATGAGTTGAGCCGGGAGAACGTGAACGTGATCGCGACTGCACATGGATCGATGGAGCGGAACGCTTCATTCGTAGTCGCCAGAAAAGACATCCAGACCGCACTGGTTACCACTCACCGGGAGTTCCAACTCTGCGTTTTGAACTTGCCGCAGGAAAGCAGATCCGAAGCACAAGCTCTGTAGAGGCACCGCCATCCCCCAATGAGCCCAATTAACGGGTTCGCCAAGTGATTCCGACTCGCGCCAAAAGCGAAGGGAAAGCAAGAGAGGGAGTAGTGAATCTACGTCGATCAGATCGGACCCTGACACTGTCAGAGCCACCAAGAAGCCGGGAATGTCTGGTGCTCGACGAAGCATCGTTCCGGAGCATGATCGCGCTGGAGAGAAAGCGAAGCGAGCGCTCTGGAAAGCCAGTGCTGCTGATGCTGCTGGATGCCGGGAGTAGTCTGTCCTTCGAAAGGAACGAAAGAGTGCTCAGCAAGATTCTTTCTGCACTTTCGTTGTCCACGCGAGACACCGACGTTACCGGCTGGTACCAGAACCACTCAGTGGTGGGCGTAATGTTCACTGAAATGGGCTCGGATGATCATGGCGAAATTCTCGGGACCATGATGAGTCGCGTGAGCCAGACTCTGCGAGACAACTTGAGCCTGGAGAAGTTCAGCCAGATCAGCATTTCCATGCACGTGTTTCCCGAAGACTGGGAGCACGAGACTTCGTCGGCCAACCTCGCTTTATATCCGGATCTTGAGCATCGCGAAAGGACGCGAAGAGCCGTCCTCGTGATCAAGCGGCTGATGGACATCGTGGGCAGCGTGACCGCGATGGTGCTCTTCTTTCCCATATTCTTTCTGGTTGCGTTGCTGGTCAAAATGGGGTCCAAGGGGCCGATTTATTACAAGCAGGAACGCTTGGGACAATTTGGAAGGCCATTCACATTCCTGAAGTTCCGATCGATGTATGTGAACAACGATCACGAGATTCATCGCGAATTCATGAAGCACGTGATCAACGGAGACCACGACGGAGAAGTGGAGGGCGAGGGCAAGAAGGTCTACAAGATGACGAACGATCCGCGCATTACGCCGATCGGCCGTTTCCTGCGCCGCACCAGTCTGGATGAGCTGCCGCAGTTCCTTAACGTTCTGCGGGGAGATATGTCGTTGGTCGGACCACGACCGCCGATCGCGTACGAATGCCAGGAATATGACGTCTGGCACCGGCGCCGCGTTCTCGAAGTCAAGCCTGGAATTACCGGGCTTTGGCAAGTGACCGGGCGCAGCCGGGTGCGCTTCGACGACATGGTGCGACTGGACCTCCAATACGTACGGACGTGGTCATTGTGGCTCGACATTAAGATCCTGCTCAAAACCCCGAGGGCCGTGCTGTTCGGCGGGGACGCATTCTAGACGTTCCCCTATTTGTTAGTTGAAATACGGAAGGAGCATTGCAGTGGAAAGTCAAGTTGGGAGACCGACTGCGTTGGTTAAATCAGCAACGGATGACGCCAGTGGCTCGCGTATGGACCTGGCGCAGACGCGAGTCGATGCGCCTGCAGAGACGCTTCCTAAAGCGAAGAACAGAATCTGGATTGATATCGACAATTCTCCGCATGTCCCGTTCTTCCTGCCAATCGTCGATGAATTGCAGAGACGCGGAATGGAACTGACCCTGACCGCCCGCAACATGTATCAGGTTTGCGAGTTGCTCGACTTCTTTAAGCTTCCCTGCAAAGTGGTCGGCGGTCACTGGGGCAAGAACAAGGCTCTCAAGGTTCTGTGCAACTGCGTAAGAGTCGCGCAGTTGGTGCCGACGGCGCGTAAGGCCCGTCCGGATCTTGCGCTTTCCCACGGTTCGCGGGCGCAATTGCTTGCGTCCAAAATTCTGGGTATCCCCAGCATCATGATGCACGACTATGAACACTCCACGAAAACAGGTTTTCTTGAGGCTGACTGGGTCCTGATGCCGGACGTAATCCCGGATGGATTGATGAGCAGGAAATCGGAAAGAGTGCTTCGGTATCCCGGCCTCAAAGAGGACGTGTACATCCCGCGCTTTCGTCCCGACCCCTCAATCCTGCCCCAGCTAGGGATCTCGCCCGATCAACTGGTGGTGACGGTCCGGCCGCCCGCAACCGAAGCGCACTATCACAACCCCGAGAGTGAAGTGCTGTTTACCGAAGCCATGCGTCTGTTGTCTTCTAACCCCAGCGTTCGTGCAGTGACCTTGCCTCGGAATGCACGGCAGAGCCAGCAACTGCAATCGGAATGGAAAGACCTGATCGCCTCTGGTTGCATGCTGATCCCAAGTAGTCCGGTCGATGGCCTCAATTTGCTCTGGTTCTCGGATCTGGTCATCAGCGGCGGTGGCACCATGAATCGCGAAGCCGCGGCTCTCGGAGTTCCCGTCTACAGTATCTTTCGAGGCAAAATTGGAGCCGTCGATCGCTACCTGGCCGAACAGGGCAGGATGACGCTCATTGAAAGTGCCCAAGAAGTCCGGACCAAGATTAAGGTGTGCCGGTGGAATCGACCCTCCGAACCGGAAGGCCGGTCCCGGCCTGCGCTCCAGTTCATCGTGAATAGTGTCCTGTCCGTGCTGGCCGCCCAGGATCCGCGATTTAGCGCCTGGCAAATGCGCGGCACTCCCGAGTCAAAGATTCACCCGAGACAAGCCAGTACGGCGCAATCCTGAACCCCCAATTCTCTTGGGACTCCATCGAGAACTGACGGATCCTTCTTAGGAGAGTGATGTTGAGTCCAGCAATTCCGATTGGTACGAACTCGGCGGCTCTTCAGGCCGAGTGGGCGAGGCCGCGAGAGGCAGCCTCGAAAGCCGACCACGGGCTGGTCTATTGCATTCAACCCCTGGAAGACGCTCGCTGGGAGCGGTTCTTAGAGGGGCATCCCCGCGCGTCCGTCTTTCATTCTTCGCCGTGGTTGAAGGCTCTGCAGCGGACTTATGGATACCAACCCGTTGCGTATACGACGTCTTCAGCCGTTCAGAACCTCGAAGATGCAATTGTGTTTTGCAAGGTCGATAGTTGGTTGACCGGACGAAGACTGGTCTCTCTGCCGTTCTCGGACCATTGCGATCCACTAGCGGGCGCAGACGACGTAGCTGTGATTACGACGAGAATTCTCCAACAGGAACTTAGTGCAAACCGCTGGCGCTACGTGGAGCTGCGGCCCCTCCAACCCCTTGAGATCTCGACGCAGCTCCACCGCACGGACGTGACTTACGCCTTTCACCAACTGGATCTGGAGCCTGATCTCGATACCCTTTTTCACAACCTGCACAAGAACTCGACGCAGCGGAAGGTCCGCCGGGCGGAGCGCGAAGGTCTGGTATATCGCGAGGGCACGACGGGAGAGTTTCTTGATCATTTCTACAGGCTCTTCCAAATGACCCGCCAGCGACACAACGTGCCGCCTCAGCCAAAGCGGTGGTTCGCCAACGTGATCACTTGCTTCGGTGATGCACTCAAGATTCGGGTGGTGTTTGCAGGGGATCGTCCTGTGGCGGCGATGATCACGATTCGCTTCAAAGAGACGTTGGTCTACAAGTATGGATGCTCCGATCCTCGATTCAATAGACTCGGGAGCATGCATCTGCTGTTCTGGAGAGCGATCCAGGAGGCGAAGATGCTGGGATTACGGTCCCTCGATTTTGGTCGCACGGACGCCGGTCAACAAGGGCTCATCACTTTCAAGAACAGATGGGGAGCGACCCAATCGGTGCTGACTTATTTAAGATACGGAACTGAGGAAAAGTCGACGCACTTTTTCGATTTGCCAACAACGCAATGGAAGGCGCGAGCGACAAAATATGCGTTGTCCTGTTTGCCGTCTCGTGTGGTCTCAGCGGTCGGCCGGGTGCTCTACCGCCATATAGGGTAGGAGCCGAGACAATCACCATCTAATCAATGAAAACTTCCGGAGCATTACTTCCAATGACACAAGCAAGAGTCGCGACGTCGCCCCGGGTGGAGAATACTGCTGCCACGGTCAACCGCTTCGTCAATTTGGCCGTACGCGGACTGGTGCCGATGTTCGACCGGCAGCGGCAGTTGTTCTGCTATCGCTTGAAGAAGACTGACCAGGGCATGGTTCGGGAAGACATATCTCACCGCTACACGGCAATGACCCTGCTCGGACTTCATCAGCTGGGCCAAGCCGGAACGGTTTCACCGTTCGATACGGAGTCGATTCTCCAGACGTTGTTGTCCGACGTTTCATGGGTCGACAACATCGGAGACCTCGGCGTGCTTCTGTGGCTTTGTGCTGTGGTTTGCCCCCAGCGATTGTCCGCGCTCGAACCTCGTCTGCGACTTGAGACAGCACTGAAACGCTTTCAAGGTGCAAGGCAGGGCGCGACCATGGAACTTGCGTGGTTCCTGACCGGCCTCTCTTATTGGGGACAGGCGTATCCGGAAAAATTGCCACGGTTGGAAGCCCTCGCTTTCAAAACATACGACACTATGACGAGGAACCAGGGCGACCGCGGCTTCTTTGGGCACCTGTCAACTTCTCGCAGTCTTTCGGGCCTAGCTCGAGGCCGCATCGGCAGCTTTGCCGACCAGGTGTATCCCATCTATGCTATGGCGCAGTTCTCCAAAGCCTATCAGCATGAGGAAGCCGCCGATCGCGCCTTGAAGTGCGCGGTTGGAATCTGCGAGGTGCAGGGCCCACTGGGACAGTGGTGGTGGCATTATGATGCTCCCGGAGGACGGGTCACGGAGGGATACCCGGTTTTTTCCGTTCATCAGCATGCGATGGGGCCAATGACGCTGTTCGGGCTCGGCGAAGCCATCAATCGCAACTTCGATGAGTGGATTTACAAAGGACTGCATTGGATCAACTCGGACAATGAACTCGGTTATGACATGGAGGACGCTTCGCGGTGCGTGATTTGGCGGTGCATCTTCCGCTCGCGGCGCTCTTTGATGAAATATTTCAGAGCCGGGTTTGGCCGCCATTCCGACACAGTCCAGCATCCGCACCCGGGTGACTTGAAGATTCTGTTCGAGTGCCGCCCCTATGAACTGGGCTGGCTGCTTTACGCTTTCTCCAGTCGGGCCCGGAAACATAGTCCAAGAGCGGACGGGCCCACAGATTAGTCGGCAGTCACAACGTCCCGAGTTTTGCAGACGAACAAGTAAGGCGAGGCAGATCTTCTCGCTTACAAATCTTAACCACAGGCATTTCGCAACAGACCCCTTAAAATCGGAGAGATCCGTTTACCATTCGGGTCCACGTAAGGCTTCATATGAGACCAGAGACTCTTCCCCCCCAATTGGAACATGTACGTCTTCAGGCCAAGCAGAGAACTCTTTCTCTGGTGATCGTGGTTTGGAATGCCAAGAAATACGTTCTCGACTGTCTGGAATCATTAAGAGAACACTGCGCAGGCGTGTATACCGAAGTCATTGTCGTCGACAACGCTTCTACGGACGGCACTCCCGAGTTGATTGAGCGACGATTTCCCGAATTCGAACTCATTCGTAACTCCGAAAACCTCGGATTTGCAAAGGCAAACAACATCGGGATGCTTCGGAGTACAGGAGACTATATCTGCCTGGTGAACTCCGATGTGAAGTTCACCAGCGACTGCCTCACGCCTCTGCTCGGTTATTTTGCCGACCATCCAACGGTCGGGATGCTCGGACCAAGAAGTCTGGGACCGAGTGGTGAAGTGACACGTTCTACCTTGAGGTTTCCGACCGTTTGGAATAACTTCTGCCGAGCTCTCGGCCTCGATCGCGCTTTCAAGAGATCCCGTCTATTCGGCGGCTTGTTGATGGCGGATTTTGACCATCGGTCGACGTTGCCCGTGGAAGTGCTCGTGGGTTGGTTTGTCGTCGTCCGCCGCAGTTCGGTCGAGCGAGTGGGCTTGTTAGACCCGCAATTCTTCATGTACGGCGAAGATGTTGACTGGTGCTACCGTTTCCGGCAAGCTGGAGAGCAAGTCGTTTTCTTCTCTGAAGCCGAAGCGATTCACTATGGAGGGGCGAGCTCATCTAATGCGCCTCTGCGCTTTTATCTCGAGCAGGAATTCGCCAACTGGCAGTATTGGCGAAAGCACCACAGCTGGCTGGGACAGTTGTCCTTCCTCGCGAGCTTAGCTGTTTATCATAGTGTTCGACTCTTAGTTTCTGCCCTGAACTACTTGTTTTCGCCCGGACAGCGGTCAGAAGTTCGCGACAAGCTCACAAGAAGTCTGGTTTGTTTGCAATGGGTGTGTCAGCCCAACCGTCGCCCTTTGGATATGGGTCTCAATCTGGGCCGAAGCAGTTCTTCAGCAGCATAGCCGATCGTAAATAGAATATGAGTCTCCGATCTCAGCTTGGGCGCATTCGATCCAAGATCCTATGCGCACTCTACCGGCGCACCGTGCCCTTGGGGACTGCCGGTCCAATCGTATCCTTCACCTTCGATGATTTTCCTCGTACCGCCTACTCGGTTGGCGGGTCCATCCTGGAAGAATTCGGAGCTCGGGGAACGTACTACATCACTGGCGGCCTCATGAACGCTTCTAACGAACTCGGTGAGCTCTGTTGCTGGGACGACCTTCAATCCCTAATCGATAAGGGTCACGAACTGGGTTCCCAAACATTCCGTCACAGCTCCTGCCGTGCCTTGTCCCTTGCGGCGTTCCGGGAGGACGTTCAGAAGGGAATGGAGGCCGTGGAACAGATCAAGGGCCACAACTCGACGAACTTCGCATATCCATACGGGCATGCGACATTCCGCAGCAAGAAGATCCTGGGACCACGTCTCACCAGTTCCCGAAGCATCATTCCTGGCTTCAACGGGCCAGAGATCGATCTCAATTTGCTCCGGGCAAACCGGCTGTATGGCGATATCGACCAATCGGGGCCCGTCGAAGACTTAATCCTTCAAAACGCAAGACAAAGGAGCTGGCTGATCTTCTACACTCACGACGTGCGGGCCAACCCTTCCGAATATGGATGTACCCCGGCACTCCTCGAGTTCGCTGTATCTCGTGCAGCACGCAGCGGCAGCCGGATTCTCACCGTTCAAAAAGCGTTGGCTGAAGTCGGTATTCGCAAAGCTTGATAAGGCCCAGGCCCCCAGCGGCGCTTCCTTCATCGATGTCTGAACCCGTAAAGGGCTGTGGACGCCGAGGCTTAGAGCGTCATTGGGCAAGATCGCAGGATCGCCACTTTGGCGCATCCGTCAGTGCCAAACGGCCAATACGGGATGTTCTTGCCGTTCATGCACTTCTGACAGCTTGGCGCCGGGAGATGGACTGAATACCATGTCACTTGAAGCTAGCCTTGATTTCTGACATGGGAGCCCAATGAGTCGCATATTTCCCCCAGCTCAATTAGCCCTCATCCTCGCCGTCGTGCTCACGGGAAGTGCTTTCGCCGGAACGTATTACATCGCAGCCAACGGCAGTGATTCCAACAATGGAACGTCCAAGACGACACCCTGGGCACATCTGCCGGGCATGGCAACCTGGACCGGAAGCCATACCCCAGTCGCTGGCGATACCTTCATTCTGCGCGGCTGCGACGTGTGGTCGAACGCCAACTTCTCAATCTTGTGGTCTTGGAGCGGGGCAACGGGGAATCGCATCCAAATCGGCGGACTCGACAAGACCTGGTACAACAGCACGAACTGTCCCTCGGGATGGAATCGGCCAGTGTTTAACGCAGGCAATGCGGTGATGAACGGTACCGAATGCTCCGGAGACAGCAGAGGGACCAACACAAACAGTTTTATCTACAACACGGGAGCACACAACTTCTGGTCCTGGATTGAATTGAAAGGACTGTATTGGGCATCGGGCTGTGGGGGAATTGCAGACACCCATGCAGTTGCTGGAGACGTGATCTACGACAACCTCTATGTCCACAAGTGGTCAGTCAACTTGTCTACCGCAGGCGACATATCAGGTTTTTTCACCATTCCCGGAGGAACTGGAGCCTGCAACAGCAATGCGGGGGCCGTGAATTGTACGGTGCAATATCTGGTGCAAGATAATTCGGATAGTCCTAACGGAACCAACCCCAACCAACGTTCCGGTGGTGGCGTAATGGCGATGAACACAATCAACAGCATCTTCAGCTACATGACCAATGCCATTAAGCCTTACACCAACGGGGAAATTGGCGGGAACAACATCTCAAACGTCGCGGGCGGATTTGATGGCACGAACCACCCGAACTGCATCGAAACCATTCAGGCGAGCGGGAATAATACTTACTACTTCCACGACAACTGGGTACACGGCAACTACTCCTGCCAACTATTCACGATTGGTAACCCCGGCGAGATTGACTATGCGTGGAACAACATCTTCGATTGCTCTGGGGGCGGTGTTGGCAACAACTGCCCCGCCTTGGAGCAGGGCAGTGGTGACCTCCACTCGCTTTTTTTCTGGAACAACACCATATTTAACGCCAATGGCAACTACTGCATGACGCTGGGCAGCAACAACGCCTACCAGAAGGATTTTCAGGTCCGAAATAACCATTGCATCACAACGAACACGGGCGGAGTTGTCTTTGGCCTCAACAGCCCCAGCCCCGACAGCGGAGCGAATGCGCCAGTCACGGATCATAACTACATCGAGAGCGCATCCCAAGCAGCCAGCAACGGGTATACCAGTTCGCAACCCTACAACTACTCGCCCACGTCTGCCTCTAGTCCCACCGTCGGAGCAGGGATCAACTTGACATCCTCTTGGCCGGGGGCATATTCGACCAACGACACGAACTATGCGTGTACCGAACAGACAGTGAACGGAGTCGTCCAGTCGGTGTGCCCTGCTCGATCTTCGGTCAGCCGACCCAGCAGTGCGGCTTGGGACGCAGGAGCGTACTTCTTTCCCGTAGGGACGCCGAATCCTCCGACAGGCCTGGCGGCCGTCGTGCAATAGAGACAGTCCCACTATCTTGCGCTGGGGATCGCGGACCCCTGCGGTCGCCATTCTGCAGAACCCAATGACCGGCAACCCGGCTCGCATTCGAGTGCTGTACAGCTTTCCGAATAAACTCGGCGGGGAGCGCATCTGCTACACAGCTTGGCAGCAGGTTAACGGACTTGCAGCGGCTGGAGCCGATCTGCTTGTGTTCCCGGCTTCGACCTGCCGGCTGGTCCCCTCTGCCGCAGTAGTGCGACCCACTTTAGCGCGGGGAAGACTAAGGATACCTTATAGGCTTCTCGGCAATGACCGTGCGCACGCCCTGCACGACTACATCGTGGCGCACCGGATCGAGAAGCTTGCGAGCCAGATTGACATTGTTCACACATGGCCATCCGGCGCACGCCGGACGCTCGAAGCTGCAAAGAGATTAGGGATTCCGACCGTGCTTGAGAGGTGTAACTCCCATACCCGTTACGTATACGAAGTTGTACAGAAGGAGTGCGAACGCGTGGGGGTTTGCCTTCCGCCAGGCTCCGAAGCTGCGTTCAATCAAAAGGTCCTTCAAATCGAAGAAGAGGAGTTTCGACTGGCCGACCGACTTTTGTGCCCCTCAGAGTTCGTGGTCAAGACCTTCTTGGACAAGGGATTCCCACGTGATCGACTTGCGAGGCACATCTATGGTTTTGACGACAAGGTCTACCACCCCGCACCGAGTTATCAGCCAAGTCAGACCGGGCTGAGAATGCTGTTCGTCGGTTTCTGCGCGGTCAGGAAAGGAGTCCACTATGCATTGGAGGCGTGGCTCAAGTCACCGGCACATCGTGACGGCACCTTTATGGTCGCCGGAGAGTTCTTGCCCGAATACGCCAGGAAGCTCGGCCCGATGCTTTCACACCCCAGCGTCCGGGTACTAGGTCAGCGGAATGACATACCCGAACTAATGCGTAATAGCGACGTCTTGGTACTGCCGAGCATAGAAGAGGGTTTCGGACTCGTGTGCACGGAGGCTATGGGCAGTGGATGCGTTCCGCTCGTCTCAGATGCCTGCACCGATGTCTGCAAACACATGCAGAACTCATTAGTGCACCATGTGGGGGACGTTGAGGCTCTGACGCAGCACATCACACTTCTGCACAACGACCGGATTCTTCTCCAAAGGTTGCGCTCGACCGGATTGAATCTGAGAAACACCCTTACGTGGAACGTTGCAGGCGTCAAGCTTCTAGAGGTGTATCGCGAGACGATCAGTATGTACTCAAAGAACAGAGACCAGAGCGCCGCTTCTGGTGAGACTTTGAATGTCTAACAGGGCTAGGACATTTCGCAACGTCATTTACAGCAGCCTCACCAAGGGGACAACCCTGATTTGTATCGCCGTGACAAGCTCGGTGGTGGCCAGAAACCTTAGTCCGTCCGACTATGGAGTCATTGGATTTGCCACCATCATTATCGGATTCTTGAGCCACTTCAGCGATGTTGGGGTGGCAAGCGCCGCTATTCGCCGTCCCGCGCTCGATCAGCACAGCCTCCGAGCTGCATTCACTCTGAAGATCATCCTGAGTTTCGGCGCATGTACTGCGGCTTTTCTAATCGCACCGTTCGCGCACCATTTTTTCGAGCATCCGCAAACCGCCAATGTGGTCCGGGTCTTGGCCGTGGAGTTTCTGGTAAGCACGATCGGATTCATGTCTCTGGTGACGCTAATAAGGGAACAGAACTACCGTGCCTTGGTGATTCCAGGGCTGGCAAGCGCCATTGTTCGGTGCGTCCTCGCGGTCACGCTGATTCTGTGGGGATGGAAGTACTGGGCGGTCGTCTGTGCCGACGTCGGCGGGGTTCTGGCCGCCAGCGTTGCCACACAGCTCGCGAGAAGAATCACCATCCGTTTTCGGTTCGATTTGACTGATTGGCAGGAGTACCTGCGGTTCGGCGTGCCTTTGCTCGGAAGCGGAGTCCTGATTTTTCTGGTAATGAACCTGGACAATTTTCTGGTTGGCTCCCGCCTGGGAAGCACCCAATTGGGCTACTATGCTCTGGCATTTACTTGGGGGAGCTTCATTTGCGGCCTGCTTTACGACACCGTCAACAACGTGCTGTTTCCGGCATTTTCCGCTCTGCAGAATGACGCCGCCGCAATGCGACGATGGTATCTCAAGACGATCGACCTGATCGCATTTGTCGCCGTCGTAGCCAACACCGCGCTACTCGCCAATACGCACTTTTTTCTTGTGACCTTTCTGGGCAAAGGCACGGACAAGTGGGTCCCGGCGGCTATGGCTCTTAAGATTCTTTGCGTCTACGGAATCGTACGTGCAATAACTGAGCCGCTCAGCAACTGCGTGATGGCCCTCGGGAAAACCAAGTCATTGCTGCACGCAAATGCTTTAGCCGGCGGCCTTGAGCTACTTCTGTTCTTGGTTGTATTGCGAACCGGCAGAATTGAACTGGTTGCGGGCGCTGTGTTCGTCGCATACGTGAGCCAATCCATCATCTATCTGCCATTCTTGCGTCGAAATCTTGATATCGGGACCGGAGAGATCGCCGCGCAGTTGTGGCCGGTGATTCCCGCTCTCGCCGGCGGTTACATCATCACATCCCTTCTGCCGGTTTCGCTGGGAGGCACGTTCTTTACCCTTGCTTGCCGGGGATTGTTCAGCGCCTTGGTCGCCGCGTCGATCCATGGACTATGTACCCGCTTCCGATGTTTCCAGGAAGCCGGTGGAATGATTTCCCAAAACCTCGCTCGCGTGCGGGCGTAGGGCCGTGCGAAGGGAGCAGGGGAGAGCGTCCGAACAAATGAGCATGCAGGCCAGATTGGTTGCCTTTTACCTGCCCCAGTTTCATCCCATTCCGGAAAATGATGAATGGTGGGGGAAAGGCTTTACGGAATGGACGAACGCGGCGAAAGCCAAGCCGTTGTTCAAAGGACATTATCAGCCCCGGCTCCCGGCGGACTTGGGCTATTACGATCTGCGAGTACCGGAAGTCCGGGAGGCCCAGGCGGAACTGGCCCGTAATGCTGGCATTGAGGGGTTCTGCTACTACCATTACTGGTTTGGCGGAAAACGCTTGCTGGAACGGCCGTTCACTGAAGTGGTCGCCTCAGGGAAGCCTGATTTCCCCTTCTGCCTGTGTTGGGCCAATCAAACCTGGACAGGCGTGTGGCACGGCGCGCCCGGTCGGATTCTTATCGAGCAGACATATCCCGGGACCGAAGACAATCGAAAGCACTTCATGGCGTTGCGGGATGCATTCGTGGACAAGCGCTATATGCGGGTAGAGGGTCGTCCCATTTTCGTAATCTATCGTCCCACCGAGTTCCCCAATGTGACCTGCTTTGTTCGCGAATGGCAGGAGTTGGCTGTTCAGAGCGGGTTGCCCGGGGTGCATTTTGTCGCTCATCTGCTGCCGCACGAGGCAGCTTGGGATTACAGGTCGCAGGGATTTGACAGTTGCGTTGTGGTGAGCACTCAGAAAGTGTTTACCCTGCCGGTGCGCGAGCTGCTTCTGAGGAAGAACGGGAATGGTTCCCGAGAAGATCTGGGACATTCTCGCACGGGAACGGATAGCGATGCGTTCCAGGGAGTGCTGCGTCATTGGTGGTGGCGACGATATCGATCATCGTTTGCACAGTTTGCCAACGTGAGGCTCTACCGGCATGCGCTTCCTTATCTGCTCGACGGTTGTAGTGAGGATCCGAACACGTATCCTTGCGTTACTCCAAACTGGGATAACACGCCCCGGTCCGGAGTCCGAGGGATCGTGCTGCACGACTCGACCCCCGATCTGTTTCGCGCTCACCTGCGGGAAGCCTTGACCTTAGTGCAGTCCCGCTCGATAGACCAGCGATTGGTTTTCGTAAAGTCATGGAATGAATGGGCCGAAGGCAATTACCTGGAGCCTGATCAGAGGTTCGGGCACGATTACCTCAAAGTCATCCGGGCGGAAGTTTCGGAGCGGGAACAAACCTCATGAAAGTGTCGGCGGTTATCCCCACTTTCAATCGCAGGGACTACATAAAGCGCGCCGTGGATTCGATCCTGGCGCAAACAACCCCTGTCGATGAAGTCGTTGTCGTCGACGACGGTTCTACGGATGGCACCGCTGAAGCTCTGGACGTGTGGTTTGGATCACGCATCCGCGTTGTGAAGCAGGAGAATGGCGGTGTCTCCAAAGCCCGCCGCCATGGGATTCGAGAAGCCAGCGGGGATTGGATTGCATTCTTGGATAGTGACGATGAGTGGCTGCCGGATAGAAACGAACGCCTGTTGAAGGCGGCAGAGCGGGTGCCAGCAGATGTCGCATGGATTTTCGGCGACCTAGAAGTTGTCACTGATGAAGGACACGGAAGCACGATATTTGGTGAACACGGGCTCTCTATCAAGGATTGTCCGCACGTATTTCCCGATTCGCTGAGCGTGCAGTTTCCTTTTCAGTTTGGACTTTTGCAGGGCAGCTTCATCCGCCGAAGAGTACTTTTGGAACTCGATTGCTTTAACGAGGGCCTGCAACATTCCGAGGACCTGCTCGCGGGATATCAGGTTGCCTGCAAATACAGATTTGCGGCAATTCCGTCGGTGGTCGGCAGATATTTCCGAACCTCGGATCTAAACGCGAATTCAGCATTGCTCAAAGGGCTCCAAAGCCAGGACTATTTCCGATCGAGAATGCTTTGTTTCGCACTGGCAGTGCAATCAGGACACTGGCGGCCCTGGAACGTGCGATACGCCGATGCGGCGCGCGAGTTGTGCAAGATTAGAGTGAAAGAGGGCAAATCGGCGCGGGGTCTGGCATTAGAGCAATTTCGGTTTGGCGGCATTTCGGCAAAGGCCATAGCATTTTTCTGTGCGGCCATGTTTGGACAAAAGGGAATCCAAGTTTGGAACGCCCTGGCTGACTTCCGCCGGCAACTTCGTCCAACACAGGTCCGACTTGAGAAGAAGAGCGGCCTGAAGGCATCTTTCGAATCTTCTGGTGCAGCGAATAAGCAAGTTTAGCGCTTTCGCTTGGGATCTTGTGGAGACGCGTTGATGAACGAACCGCTGGTGAGCGTAATCATTCCCACCTACAATCGGGCGGAAGTGATTTGCGAAACCATTGAGAACATATTCCAGCAGACCTACCCGAACCTCGAACTCATTGTGGTCGATGACGGTTCTACCGATGACACACCATCGGTACTCCGGTCGTATGGCAACAGGATTCGCTGGGCCGCTCAGGAGAATGCCGGGCCGTCGGCGGCTCGGAACCGGGGCATCTCGATGGCGAAGGGTGAGGTCATCGCCTTTCAGGATTCCGACGATGCCTGGCATCCGACGAAAATTGAGCGCCAAGTTTCTCTCCTGCAGCGCGGTGGCGAGTCTGTCGTCTGCTGCCTGTGCAACTGTAATGTGGAACGGGATGGCCGCGTAGTCCATTCTTTTGAAACGGCCCCCATTTACCCACCTATTGAAGAGGGAATGTGGCTCAACGTGACCGAGGTGCTGGCCACGCGCTGTGTCCTTTTTAACCAGGCGGTGGCCGTTCGAAGAAAAGCGCTGGTGAGAGTGGGGGGTTTCGATGAGTCGTTCCGGCTCATGGAAGACATGGAGCTAGCGCTTCGCCTTTCGCTGGAGGGACCGTGGACGTTCATTCGCGAGCCGCTCGCTACCCGCCAAGCGAAACTCCGGCACACATTGTCGCACGAGGCAAGTGAAATTATAGTTGCCAAGAACGTGGTACGGATACAGGAAGGTATCCTGCGCATTATCGAGTCCAGCGGCCGGCTCGCTGCTTTGAGGCCGCAACTGGAGAGAGAATTGAGAAGATCGCGCCGATTTCTGCGTGCGGCCCAAATGAAGGAGAGCGATGTGTTCGGGGCGTCACTTGTTGGCTGGGTCCTGGAACGGACCGAGCATTACCGCCAGGCCGCCTACCGGCGAACTCCCTGGTTTCCACAGATGAAGGTTTCTGCGCTGGACTCCCGGAATTTCTGGGATTTGCGAAAGGCGTCGGCTTCCGAACCGTCCTTGCGATAGTCGAACGAGGCTTAACCCTTGGAACCGGAGCATCTACATTTCGGAGGCGGCACAGCTGATACCGTCCTCAACCCCATTGTTCTGCTGTTGGTTCTCATCGTGGGGGTACTCATCCTGGTCTGGCCGCGCAGCAAAGCGATCGCACCATTCATCGCTGCCTCTATTCTTATTCCGCTGGACCAGGTACTTGTGGTCGGTGGGCTCCACTTTCCAATGCTGCGCCTCCTCGCGCTTTTCGGCATCGTCAGGCTTATACGGGAGAAAATCTCATCGAGGGCTCGGATCTTCAGTGGCGGGGTCAACAAGATCGATCTTGCGGTCATTTTGTTTGCAACATCCACTGCCCTCGCCGGAATCCTGCTGTTTCAAGAAGTGGGAGCCGTGATCTTTCAGCTCGGAAATATGTACACAATCTTTGGTATCTATTTTCTACTGCGATTTCTGGTCCGCGATAGAGAAGACATTATCCGCGTAGTCCGGACACTTGCATGCGTCGCCGCGCCAATCGCTGTCGTCATGATTTGGGAAATAGCAACGGGGCACAATCCATACGCAGTACTGGGAGGGGCGCGGGCTTCGTTCTACGCAAACCTCATGGAGCGCGATGGCAAATTTCGCGCGCTGGGATGTTTCGGGCATCCGATCCTGGCCGGAACGTTCGGTGCGATCGTGCTTCCACTATTCGTTTTGCTGTGGCGCGAGGGCAAGAAGCACCACACACTCGCCGCAGTCGGAATCGCTTCAACAGCGGTGATCGTCGGAACATCGAACTCCAGCACACCCATCCTGGCATATGTAGGTGGTGTGCTGGCTCTGTGTTTATGGCCGCTGCGCAACTGGATGCGAGCCATACGGTGGGGCATCGTTTTTATCCTGGTCTGTGTGCATATTGTCTGGAAGCACCCAGTATGGTACCTCGTCGCCAAGGTCGACATCTCGGGAGGGTCGTCATCGTGGCACCGGTTTGCCCTGGTCGATCAATGCATCCGACACTTTGGAGATTGGTGGCTGATTGGTGTTAAGTCGACGGAGGCTTGGGGCTGGGACATGTGGGATACAGCGAACCAATACGTGGGTACTTGCGATTCTTCCGGTCTGCTTCCGTTTTTGTTATTCATTGCCATTCTCGTATATGGATTTAAGTACCTTGGAAGGGCCAGAAGAGTTGCCAGTGACAAGAAGCAGAAGTTGTTCTTTTGGGCGCTGGGGGCTTCGCTCTTCGCGAATGTCGTCTCCTTCTTTGGCATCTCGTATTGGGACCAAACCCAGGTGGTTTGGTATGGACTGCTCGCATCAATCTCTGCATCTGTTGTGATTCGTTCAGAGTCTCCGCAATTACCCCATGAAAGCGGTAACTGGGCCGAACGAGCCTCGAAATTCACTACTGACGCTGAAACCGAAGCAGTCGAACCAGCCTCGGCCCAGACTTAGCCTACACAAACATTCTCTAAAACTGTCGGGTTTATGGTGCGAAGGCAACAATACTGCGGTGCATACGTCCTCTTGACTGCGGCCTACAATGAAGAGGCCTACATAGAGAGGACCATCCAGAGCGTTGTCTCGCAAACGCTCCGGCCGCGACGATGGGTAATTGTCGATGACGATTCTACAGACCGCAGCGGTCAGATTGTGCAGAGCTACGCCGAAAAACACGACTTCATAAAACTTCTGCGGGTCACTAAAAAGGCAGGCCATAGCTTCGCTGCGAAGGTCGTTGCCCTAAGAAAGGGCGAAGAGTTGCTGCGAGGGCTCGAATACGACTTCATCGGGAATCTCGATGCGGATCTTTCTCTGGAACATCGCTATTTCGAAGAATTGATCCGGCATTTTCTCGCTCATCCGGAACTCGGACTGGCGGGTGGTTTTGTTTACGAGGACGATGGAAATGGATTTAGGGGCCGGTGGTTCAACAGCGTCAGTAACGTGTCTCACGCAGCACAACTGGTCCGCCGCCAATGCTATGAGGGAATCGGCGGATATGCAGTCTTGAAATACGGGGGCGAAGATTGGTATGCACAAACGTGTGCCAAGATGAAGGGCTGGCAGGTCGAGTCGATTCCACGATTGAAGATTTTCCATCATCGGCACACGGGGGCGAGCAGTCACCCGATTAGAAACGCTTTTCGTCTGGGGCGATTGGATTATTCTTTCGGGAGTGACCCGATGTTTGAAGTAGTGAAATGCCTCCGGAGACTCAAAGAGAGGCCACGTTTCGTTGCTGCGATGACACGGCTTTTGGGATTTGCGTGGTGTTATCTTTCCGGAGAGGAGAAAGCTGTGCCTGCAGAATTTGCAGCGTATCTGCGCAAGGAGCAGAGGTCAAGGGTCTCCTCCTTGTTCAGCACTCAAACTTTCCGCTTCTCGCTGCGTAGCAGCAACAGGCAGGTTCCGTGAATCACATTCTTCATGTTGTTGGGGCTCGACCGAATTTTGTGAAGGCGGCGCCAGTGCTGCGCGCCATGCGGCAGCTCGGTCTGCGCCAAACGTTAGTCCATACGGGTCAACACTACGACCGGAATATGTCAGATGTGTTCTTTACAGAGCTCGAAATCCCGGCGCCGGATTTCAATCTGGAAGTAGGCTCTGGTAGCCATGCTTTTCAGACCGCAGAGATCATGCGGCGCTTCGAGCCTGTGGTTCTAGATCGGAGGCCTGACATTGTGCTGGTGTATGGCGATGTGAATTCGACGGTCGCGGCTGCTCTGGTTTGCTCAAAGCTTCTGTTTCGTGTGGGTCACGTGGAAGCTGGGCTGCGGTCGTTCGACCGTACGATGCCGGAGGAGATCAACCGCATAGTTACAGACCGCCTCTCGGATGTACTGTTCACCCCCTCCGAAGACGGCGATCTCAACCTGAAGCAGGAGGGTGTGCCATCAGAGCGTATACACCGGGTCGGCAACGTGATGATCGACTCGCTGATTCAGGTCTTGCCAGCGGCCGGGAACTGTCCGAAGAATGGTGGACCTTCGCGATTTGCACTTGTGACGCTCCACAGGCCTTCGAATGTGGACGATAGCGACAATCTGCACAGGGTTCTCCAGTCCCTTATTGAGGCAAGCGCGCAACTAGACATCATTTTCCCAGTCCATCCTCGAACTCGCCAGCGCATCGAGGAATTCGGAATCGACGCCGACCGGTTGCATCTGTACGAGCCGATGCCCTACATCGAGTTCCTGTCGCTGCAGAGCCGGGCCACAGTGGTCATCACGGACTCCGGCGGAATTCAAGAGGAAACGACATACTTAGGCGTTCCCTGCCTAACGTTGCGTACCAACACTGAACGTCCGATCACGGTGGAAGTGGGAACCAACATTCTTGTGGGAGACGACAAGAAGCGGTTGGACGCGGAGTTGAAAAACATCTTGGCGGGGAAAGCCAAGAGGGGCCTAATTCCCCCGCTCTGGGATGGACACACTGGAGAACGTATAGCGCGAATAATCGCATCGTTGTAGGTAAGGGTTGCGGATATAAGAATCCGTAAGTAATAGAGTACAGTGGAGTTAGGCATCTCTTTTGCGCTAGATATTTGTGTGATAAACTGACATAGTTAATTCCGCAGAACTCCCTCCTTAGTTACTTTGAACCAGCAAAAACCTCATTTGAATCTATGACAGATACAGTTATTGTTGGGGCAGGTCCTTACGGACTCTCGATCGGAGCCCACCTTCGGCAATCCAGAGTCCCATTTCGCATTTTCGGTCGTCCGATGGACAGCTGGCGGTCGCACATGCCGAAAGGCATGCTGCTCAAGTCGGACGGATTTGCCTCGAACATTTCTGATCCCAAGGGTCATTTCACCCTAGGGAAGTTTTGCGCAGAACGGGGAATCCCGTACGCCGACACGGGCACCCCAGTTCGGCTCGAGACATTCACTGAGTACGGACTTGCGTTCAAAGAGCGCGTCGTGCCCGAGCTCGAGGATAAGCTCGTTATCAACATCGAGCACACACCCGAAGGCTACTTGCTTCGACTCGATGATGGCAAACTCGTGAAAGCTCGCAGGGTGGTGCTTGCGGTTGGAATCACCCATTTCGAATACGTGCCCGACGTCCTGGCACATCTGCCGGCCGAATATCTCTCACACAGTGCCCGCCATAGTGAGCCTGGAGTTTATAGCGGGCGCAACGTCGTGGTGATCGGCGGCGGCTCTTCCGCGCTCGACTGGGCGGGACTACTGCACGAGGCGGGGGTGAACGTGCAGTTGGTCGCGCGTCAGACATCGCTGAAGTTTCATGGAAAGCCGACTGGCAAGCCCAGGTCACTCTGGAGGAGAATTCAGAAGCCTAAAACCGGTCTTGGTCCGGGCTGGCGATCGAGCTTCTATGCAAATGCTCCGGCCCTGTTTCACCATTTGCCCGAGAGCTTGCGATTGGAGATCGTCCAACGGACGTTGGGGCCGTCGGGAGGATGGTTCATCAAGGACAAGGTAATGGGCAAGGTGCCTCTTTGGTTGGGTTACACCATTGAGAATGCCGAGGTCCAGGGGCGCCAGGTGCATCTTCGTCTGCGGGCGCAAGACGGAACCGCAAAAGAGATACTGGCCGATCACATCATCGCGGCGACTGGCTACAAGGTTGATCTTGAGCGGTTGACTTTCCTCAGTCCGGACATCCGTTCGAAGGTGAAGACCGTAAAGAACACCCCGGTGCTTTCCACTACCTTTGAATCATCCGTGCCCGGCCTCTATTTTGTGGGGATCGCTGCGGCAAACAGCTTTGGCCCTGTCATGCGGTTTGCCTTCGGCGCTGAGTTCGCCGCTCGGACAATTGCTCGAGCGATTTCAAAGTCGCCCTATCGGGATGCGGTTTCTGACTCCGTTTCCAGCGTGGCGACAACGGCCAGATGAACTGGTATTGCCCGTGCTTTTCTTGAGTCGACCCGAGGCATGAAGAGAGAAACCATCGCAATTCACGTCGGCTACGACGGCGATCCCACGACGAAGGCCGTGGCGGTACCCATCTATCAGACCGTCGCGTTTGAGTTTGACAGTGCGGAGCATGGAGCGGCGCTGTTCAACCTGGAGGTTCAGGGGAACATCTACACCCGGATCGGCAACCCAACCAACACGGTGCTGGAGAAGCGCGTGGCTGCACTGGAAGGGGGAGTTGACGCGCTGAGCGTGAGTTCCGGGATGGCTGCGATCGAGTATTCCCTGATTAACATCGCCGAAGCCGGGAACAACGTGGTTTCGCTCCCGCAGCTCTATGGCGCCACATATACCCTCTTGGCGCATATTTTCCCAAAGCGGGGAATTGAATCGCGCTTTGCGAAAAGCGACAGCCCCGACGACGTAGAGAAACTGATCGACGAGAAAACACGGGCAGTTTACTGCGAAAGCGTCGGAAATCCTGCAGGCAACGTTGCCGACATCGAGGGACTGGCGAAAGTTGCTCACAAGCACGGAGTTCCGCTTGTCGTGGACAACACCGTGGCTACACCCATTCTGCTGCGGCCGATCGAATACGGTGCTGACGTCGTGGTGCATTCCATGACCAAGTTCATGGGAGGGCACGGCACCAGCATCGGCGGAATGATCGTGGATAGCGGAAAGTTTCCCTGGCGCCGATATCCCGACCGCTTCTACATGCTGAATCGGCCCGAAATTGCCTACCACGGAGTGGTCTACGTCGATCACTACGGTGAAGCCGCTTTCGTTGCACGCTGCCGAACCGTGTGCCAGCGCAACACCGGCGCGACGATGTCCCCGTTCAACGGATTTCTATTTCTACAAGGAGTTGAAACCCTCGCCCTTCGCGTCGAGCGTCACGTGGAGAACGCCAGCAAAGTCGCGGAGTTCCTGCGCAGCCATCCGCGGGTGGCATGGGTGAACTACGCAGGCTTTCCTGACAATCCGTTGTACCCAATGGCTCAGAAATACCTTGGTGACAAGCGTTGTTCGCTGCTCACGTTCGGAGTGAAAGGCGGGTTCGAAGCGGGAACAAAGTGCTTCAACGCGCTGCGTTTGTTCAAACGGATGGTCAATATGGGAGATGCTAAATCGCTCTCGTGCCATCCTGCTTCCACCACTCACCGGCAGTTGACTCCAGAAGAGCAGGCGAAAGTGGGTGTGACGCCTGAGATGCTCAGGCTGAGCGTGGGTATTGAGCACATTGACGACATTCTGGAAGATCTGGCTCAAGCGCTAGAGGCCACGACGAAGTAATGGTTCACAAATGGAAGCAAGCACCTTGTGGGGAGGTGTGATATGCCACTGATTGTTGAAGGCCGGGTTCCGAGTCACTGGGCGGAGAAAAGAAGTCCGCGGCATGTGGTGCCGATCGACAAGCGTGGGCGTGCAGAGTGCCTTCAGCTCGCCCTGATCAATAACATGCCAGACGCTGCTCTGGAAGACACCGAATTGCAATTCTTCGAACTGCTGGACATCGCATCCGGCGACGTTCCGATTGTCATTAAGCTCTACTCGCTGACCGGAGTTCCTCGAACTGAGCGTGGACAACGCCACCTGAACAGCTTCTACTTCGACTTTGAAGACCTGTGGAATAGTCAGCTTGACGGTGTCATCATCACGGGCACGGAACCGCACCATCCGAACCTCAAGGATGAGCCGTACTGGACGCTACTCACCAAAGTTTTCGACTGGGCCGAGCGGAACACGTTCTCGACTGTGCTGTCGTGTCTCGCGGCACATGCGAGCGTGCTGCACTGTGATGGCATCGGCCGCCACCGGCTCTCCGACAAGCAATTTGGCATTTTCGAATCCAGAAAGACCTGCGACAACGCACTGATGAATGGCGCTGCGAGTGTTCTCCGTTTTCCGCATTCCCGTTGGAACGAAGTGCGGGAGGAGGAACTGACGGCGTCTGGGTACCTGGTTCTCACGAAGTCGGCGGATGCCGGAGTCGACCTGTTTGTGAAAAAGAAGAAGGAAAGTCTCTTTGTTCACTTCCAGGGGCATCCGGAGTACGGGGCGCAGACTCTGGCGAAGGAATATCGGAGAGACATCAAGAGATTCCTTCGCGGAGAACGGGAAACATTTCCGTCCATGCCGCACGGGTACTTCGATGATGCATCGACTCAACTGTTGAACGATTTTCGCCGGAATGCCTTATCTGTTCGATGCGAGGAGATCATCGAGTCCTTCCCCGAATCAGTTGTCAACGGACTCGAAAACACCTGGCAGTCATCGGCCATTTTTGTGTATCGAAACTGGTTGAGTTACATCGCATCCCGTAAGGCTAAGAGGTCTGCGCTTCCGGCTTTTGTGCGTGTTCGACCTCTGCGGTGCCAGTCCGTACGCAACGAAATCGCATAACCGTAGTGATTTCGCGCCCGAGCCTCAAAGCCTTGGCGCGTTTGCTTTTGTATGGCTTCGATTGAAAAGAGAATTATCTCCGCGCTCTTGGCCAAGATGCGAAAGCGCCGCGGTGCGCGCATGGCTCCACACGGAAAGTTGAGCGTCGACTCCACAGCTGTGGTGCCGCCGGCCAGACTCCGAGAAGCACTTTTTTCAGATTTTGCAGCTGTGGCCGAACTCAAGCGACGCTGGGGGCTGGGTGCTGATTCACTAGAAAACTGGGAACGCTTGTGGTGTCGTAACCCGGCACTGGTAGGAAGTGGAGTTAAGCGTCCGATCGGCTGGGTTCTGGAAGCAAACGGAGCCATTGTTGCGTACCTTGGTAACATCTCGTTGCAATGCCGTTATGGAGACAGAACGCTAACCGCTGTCACGGCAACTGCTTTTGTGGCGGAACCCCCGTACAGAGCACTCGCGGTAACTTTGGCGGCTGCTTTTTATCGTCAGAAATCTGTCGACCTCTTCATCACCAGTTCCGCAATTGAGGCTTCCGGCAAAATCGCACTTGCTTTCAAGTGCGCTGCTTTGCCGGAATCGGATTATGACACCGTCCGATTCTGGGTTTTGCGTTCTTATCCGTTTGCCCAGGTATTGATGAACGAACTAAGGGTTAGCCGGCTACTCTTGCCGATTGGCAGCATTCTCGCCGCACTTGCGATCAGGGCGGATACGATTATCCGGAGGCGCTGGCCTAGGCGGTCTGCGATACGACTCGCCGTGAGCGAAATCAGCCTAGACGATGTCGGGGATGATTTTCAGACGCTATGGACAGAGAAAATCAAAGAGAAGACCCGTCTGTATGCGGACCGCAGTGCGGCCACTCTACGATGGCACTTCGACATACCCGGAGATAGAGGACGCGTGCGCGTGCTTTGCTGCCATAAAGATGGAAAACTTGACGGCTACGCCGTAGTCCGCAGCGAAGTAGATCCCCGGGCTGGCCTGCGTACGTCGACCGTCGCGGATATGATAGTCAGGCAGGATGATCCAGCGGTTGTACATGCTCTCTTGGTCGCGGCCTACGAACACGCAAAGAATGAGGGAAGCGAAATTTTTCAGATACAAGGTTTCACGTGCGACGTACGGGAAGTATTTTCTGATTGGGCACCGTATCAGAGGAAATTTCCGGCTCACCCCTACTTTTACAAAGCGACAGACCCAGTTCTGCATAGGGTCCTGGGCGACCCGAAGGCTTGGTATGCCTGCCCCTTCGACGGAGATGCAAGCTTAGTTCGGCCCTCCTATTCGAGTTGTGACTCTCATGCAACTTTTCAGCGGGAAACGGAAAGTACTCAAACCGTTGTCGCTGTTGTTTCCGAGAGTGAACGAACCCACGTGTCTTGAAGGCTGTGGGTCCATGCCCTCAGATATTCCACAGAACAAATGGCGGAGGCTATTCGATCAATGCAAACAACAGATATCGAGCGGGACGTCCGAGAATTTGTCATACAGCATTTCCTTTCTGGTGATGCCGGCAAGCTGCGAGCTGACGGGTCCCTGCTGGGCGATGTAATCGACTCCATGGGCGTCATCACTCTTGTCGCGTATGTTCAAGAACATTTCGGAATCACGGTCAAGGATGACGAAGTGCTTCCGAGCAATCTCGATACGATTGCCAACTTGGCGGCGTTCGTGGAGAGGAAGATCGGCGCCTAGGGTGAACTGCTCAGCATCCCTGCGAGGACAACCACGGGTAGGTTAAGCACAACAGAATGGTCATGACTGAACTTGAAAGGCCGAAGACGTTGATGGTGGCGGCCATCCGCATCAGCGATGTCGTAAGACAGTGGGCCGAGCACTTGCCCGACCACCCAGCGCTGGTCGAGAGCACGGGCACCTGGACGTATCGGCAACTGGCTTCCGCAGTCTCAGAGACTGAATCCTGGCTTCGCGAATTGAGCGTGCGTCCGGGCGATCGAGTCATGATCGTGGGCGAGAACTGCCGGGCTTTCGTGGCAATTCTCTTGGCTTCGGCAGGCATCGACGCGTGGCCCGTGCTGGTGAACGCCCGTCTCTCGGGGCGGGAGATTGACGAGATTCTGGATCACTGTGGTGCTCGTCGCGTCTTTTACACGGCAAGCGCATCGCCACATGCGGCAGACCATGCCAAGCGAAGCGGCGCGTCGTTCGAGGAGAGGAAAGGCTTTGGTTCGGTTGGTATTGGCCCCTTGCAGGAAAGCGTTGAGCCGGAGCCACTCGAGGCAAGCGTTTCCGATCGCGTCGCCGCTCTGATCTACACGTCGGGCACAACAGGGCTCCCGAAGGGCGTCATGTTATCCCACAGGAACCTCCTGTTTATGGCGGAAGGATCAGCCAAGATCCGATCCGTCAGTCCGGGCGACAGACTCTATGGCGTCCTCCCCTTGTCTCACGCCGTCGGCCTTTCCGTGGTGTTGTTAGGCGCGTTGGTTGCCGGCGCATCGGTGTATTTGACGCCGCGGTTCGACCCGATGACGGCGCGGGTGACGCTGGAGAAGGAGCGCCTCACCTTGCTGTTGGGTACGCCCGCCATCTTTAACCAACTACTGCAATACGCGAAGCTCAGAAAGATTTCGTCTCTGAAGTTTCCGGTACTCCGCATCATTTCATCTTCCGGAGCTCCGCTCGATCCCATTACCAAGTCGGGAATCGAGAGTCTTTTTGGCATGGTGCTGCACAACGGTTACGGTGTGACGGAATGTTCCCCCACGATTGCGCTGACGCGCCCGGAAGCACCTCGCACTGACACCTCAATCGGAGCCGTTTTTCCCGGGGTAGAGGTAAAGTTCGTGGACAGCGACGGCCACGCGGTGGCTCCAGGTGCGGTCGGCGAGTTGCGAGTGCGTGGGCCCAACGTTATGAAGGGATACTACCGAGCTCCGGAGGAGACAGGGTCTGCGATCGACGCCGAAGGATGGTTCAACACTCGCGACCTTGCGCGGCTGGAGGACGGGAACCTCGTCATTGTGGGGAGGGCGAAGGATCTGATTATCCACAAGGGGTTCAACGTTTATCCAGCCGAAGTGGAGGCCGTACTCAATTCTCATCCAGCGGTGGTTCAATCTGCTGTCGTTGGTCGATCCGTTGAAGGGGACGAGGAGATTGTCGCTTTCGTTCAAACCTCGCCAGAAGCAGCTTTGACGCCCGTTGACGTGGCCAAGTACGCCGAACAACGCCTTGCTCGCTACAAGCGGCCGTCAAAAATCGTGATTCTGACGGAGATGCCGACGACCGCGACCGGGAAAATCGCAAAAGGAGTGCTCAAGAAAGTTGTTGAAGGCAGCGAATTCGAGGTAAAGATCGATGTCAAGTTTAAAATCAGCGAGCTCCACTTGACCGGTGAGAGCCCAGGAGGAAGAAACTAATCATGAATTCCGTTTCCCAAACAGGAGTCTGCGTCGTAGGGGCGGGTCCCTATGGTCTCGCGATTGCGGCGCACTTGCGCCATCTCGGCTTGGATTTCCGCATTTTTGGGTCTCCGATGCGGCGCTGGCTTACCCAGATGCCGACAGCCATGCTTTTGAAATCAGAAGGATGCGCCTCTAACCTGCCTGACCCGGAGGGCCGCCATACCCTTCCCCAATTCTGCCGCGAGGCGGGTCTTCCATTCGCCGATTATGGTGTTCCCTTGTCGCGTGAGATCTTTGCTAGATATGCGCTCTGCTTCCAGCAAAAGCTCGTCCCTCAGGTGGAAGATGTTTTGGTCGACGCGGTCAGCAGAACAGGGAACGGTTTTGAAGTACGCCTCAACAGTGGAGAGAAGTTAAGGGCAGCTCAGGTCATCATCGCTACGGGCATGGACCGCATGGAACAGGTTCCTGAGCAACTCCGCGGTTTGCCGTCTGAACTGTGTTCACACTCTGCGGCGCACTACGACCTGAGCAAGTTCAAGGGCAAAGAAGTGATAGTGCTCGGCCGCGGACAGTCGGGGCTGGAGACAGCGGCGTTGCTCCGGGAGGAAGGAGCTTCTGTCACTCTTGTGGTGCGCGCGTCGACGATAGCCTGGAATAGGGTTCCGTCGACCGAGCACCGCTCGTTCTATCAGCGTCTGCGACGTCCCAGAACGCAACTTGGCGAGGGCCTTCAGCTTTGGGTTTACGATAATGCGCCCCAGTTGTTTCACCTTCTCCCGCTGCAGGTTCGCCTTTCACGAGTGAAGGCATCGCTTGGTCCGGCCGGGGCTTGGTGGCTGAAGGACCGGGTCCTGGGGCAGATGCCGATTCTGCTTGGTCATCAATTGCGTAGTGCTGAAGAGCGGAACGGACACATCGTGCTGCATCTGACCGACCAGAATGAGCAACCAAAACAACTGATAGCCGATCACGTTATCGCAGGAACCGGGTATCGGTTTGACTTCCAAAAGCTTCCCTTCCTGGATGAGGGCCTCAAGTCGCGAATCAAACATGAAGCGCAGAAGCCTGAGCTATCGTCCCACTTCGAGTCTTCTGTGCCGGGATTGTACTTCTGCGGTTTAGCCAGCGCGAACTCTTTCGGGCCCGTCATGCGGTTTCTGGCAGGAACAGGCTTCACAGCTCGTCGTATCTCGACGCATATCGCGAAAGGACAACACTCGCGGGCGGCTTCGTTCGCTCGACTGCAAAAATGCGGAGAAAACTGAAACGGACGAGAAATCAGGACCGGGGAGAGATGTTGCCTGCTCTGGATACGAAGTACCCAGCCCTGATCCTTAAAATGAGCCCCAACGTCATTCACCACGGGGCTTTGGCGGTTACACGAACGCTGGGCAGGCTTGGTGTGCCTGTTTATGCCGTTGTTGAGGACGCCTATGCGCCCCTGGCCTTGTCGCGGTATCTGACGAAGGCCTTCGTCTGGGACAGTCGCCCGACTGATTCAGAATCGTTCGTGAAGGCCATGTCGCTAGTTGCGGAAGCGATTGCTCAACCCGCAATCATCATTCCAATGGATGATCTGTCGGCGGTATTTGTTGCTGAAAACGCGGCGAATCTCGGTCGATGGTTCGTTATTCCACGGGTCCCGCCACAGCTTCCGCATCAACTCGCGAACAAGGCCTGCCTTCTGACCCTCTGCGCTCAAGTCGGGATACCTAGTGCACGAAGTGTGGTTCCCCAGTCTTTTGCTGATGTCAAGGCGTTTGCCGAGGGTACAGAATTCCCAGTGGTGGTGAAGGCGGTCGAACAATGGCTTCCAGTAAGTAACGCGTGGTGCGCAAAAGTGATACAGACGCGTGAAGAACTATTCAGTCTTTGCGCAGATTACAACTGCGAGGAAACGCAGCGCCTGATTATTCAGGAGCATATTCCCGGAGACGATTGGATCTGCCATGGATATTACAATTCAGAAAAAAATATAAGCTTGACCTTTACAGGAAAAAAGCTACGTGGCTATCCGCCAGACGCTGGATCAACTTCGCTGGGCATTTCGGTTGACAACGAAACGTTGCGTAGCGCAAGCGAGAAGCTCCTAAGGTCTGTGGCGTATTCGGGAATTATCGACATGGACTGGCGAAAGGATGAACGGGATGGAGAGTTCAAGATGCTGGACTGCAACCCACGCGTCGGTCAGAACTTCCGGATGTTCGAGAACAGTGCGGGAGTTGACGTGGTTCGGGCGCAGCATCTGGATCTGTCCGGGCGGCGCTTTGACAACGCCAGCCTGAGGGAAGGCCGGTTGTTTACGGTTGAGCCGTACTATGCCTTGGCATTTCTCCGTGGCCTGCCTCGGAGTGCTTCGAAACAAGACGCAGCTGAGTATTTCCCGCACAAAGGCAAGGAGCTGGCGTGGTGGAGCGGCGACGATCCATTGCCGTTTCTTATGATGAGCGTTCGTCTGGTCATGAGAGTTCTAGGAAAGGCATTGGGGCGCCTCTGGTCTCCACTCCGCTCGAGGTTTCGGCGTCACTTCCGAATTAAGAAACCAGCCGTTCTAGACGCCGGATGAAGTCGATTGGACGTGCGTCCCCCACCGAGACCTAAACATCGCAGGGCCCAGTTTACGGGGTATTCCTCTTCTCCAAAGGCCCAACAGCGCTTGAATCTGCCAGAAGCTGAATCATAACCTGCCGCTAGCTCGGAGAATTTTGGCCTGCCAGGAACCCGCCGTCGAGAACCATGCACTGGCCCGTCATGAAAGAGGCGCGATCCGAGCACATCCATACCACCGCCTCGGCCACTTCGGCCGGTCTTCCGAAACGGCCAACAGGATGGCAACTCAGAACATATTTGTGGACGTTGGGAGCCCCAAAGAGACGCTCGGACATAGACGTTTCGATCACTCCGGGGCAAACTGCGTTGATGCGAATTCCACTGCGTGCCATTTCCAGCGCGGTAGACTTCGTCAGCCCGATCACTCCATGTTTGCTCGCGCTATACGCTGCCGCCCCCGCAGACCCGACTAGGCCTGTAATCGAAGCCATGTTTACGATTGCTCCACCCTTACCCTGCTTCACCATCTGCTTAATTTCATACTTCAGGCAGAGCCAGGCACCCTTGAGATTGACTTGAATGGTCCGATCCCAATCTTCTTCGGATTGTCTGATGATCGGTGCCCAGACGCCTTCGATCCCTGCGTTATTGAAGGCTACGTCCAAGCGACCAAATCTCTCTACTGCTTTCTGGATGAGCGCTTCGACTTCGGAGGCTTTTGAGACATCGGCTTTTACGAATAGGCCCTCGCCTCCGGAGGCACGGATCAACTCGATCGTTTCCTCGCCTTCCGGCTCGCGTCGGCCCGCAATCACTACTTTTGCACCCGATTTCGCGAAAAGTACGGAGGTCTCACGGCCCACACCCGACGTCCCACCAGTGACGAGGCCGACCTTGCCTTCCAATTCTCTTGTCATAGTTCCCCTTGCGAATCAGACTATCTCAAGATAGACGAAAGAGACCGCGGATTGCTTGATGCTTTCGATAAAACGGTTACGTCTGAATACCTTCGGTGAGAAGGCCGGTGAGTGTCAAGGGAGAATGGGATGAGCTCTGGCAGATTCGGAGAGACAGGATGCAAGCTGGTGGGGACCTGGAAGTTGGTGTCTGTCTCGGGCACAACATCGACCGGGGAGCGAAGCGAAACTCCCTACGGTCTCAACCCAATTGGCTTTCTTATCTATTCTGAAGATGGCAAGGTAACCGCCATGATCAGCTACGGCGGCCGAAAGCCAATCTCTGTCGGAGCTGGGGCGGAAGAACAGGCTGAGGCATTCAGAACATTTCTTGGCTATGCGGGGCGGTACACGCTCAGCGGAGACAAGGTCACCCATCACATCGAAATTTCATCGATTCAGAACTACGTAGGCAAGGAACTGGTCCGAAGCGTCAAATTCCAGGATGATCGAATTACATTGGTTACACCGCCGACGCCAGTGAGCGGGAAAGTCCAAACCCTCGAATTGGTCTGGCAACGTCTACCGGTTGAGTCTTAATAGGTGCAACGGCGTGTACAGCGCCGCGTCAAAGCAATAGTAGTGCACACAATGCCAGAGTAGTGGACACAATGCCAGCCGATGGGCGATCACAACGGGAAGAACCCTGAGTTAAGCTTGTTCTTCTTTAGTGCTGACGCTGCGGAACGAAAAACCAACAGTACGACATGCTAACTTAGATTTCATCTTGCGAGGAAATAAAGGTTGTCCCAGCTAATCGCCAAAAACAAGAAAGTCCTTTTCAGCGACGAGATCCTGCAGGACCCGTATCCTACATATGCCCGCCTCCATGAGGAAGGTCCCTTGCATTACGTCGAGGTCGCCGGCAAGTGGGCCGTGTGGTCGATTTTCAGCCACGCCGAATGCTCATCGATTGCGAAGGACACGCGGCTCTCTGCCAAACGCGCGCAGCAAATGTTACTGCCCTTGCCGCTGAGCCGCCAGGCCGAATTCGGCGAACTCGCGCGCATGTTGAGCCTGTGGCTGATTTTCATGGATCCGCCGGAGCACACGCGGTTGCGGAAGCTTCTCAATAAGGGATTTTCAGCCGGCGCTGTCGAGGCCCTGCGCCCTAAAGCCGAGGCCATCGTCGATAAAATGCTGAAGCCACTGAAACATGGTTCGGAAGTCGAACTGATGAGTGAGTTCGCAAATCCGATGCCGGTACGCATCATTTCAGAACTGCTGGGCGTACCGGAGGCAATGCATGGCACATTTGTGAATGCCTCCCGGGCAATTGCAGTGTTTAGGGGTAACCCGAATCGAACCGTGGAAGAGGCCCGCGCCGCCCAAGACGCTCTTATTGAACTGACCAACTTTTTCCGAAAGACTGTGGCGGAACGAAGACGCAATAAGGGAAACGACCTGATCAGTCTCCTGATTGACATCGAGGAAGAAGGAGAAGTGCTGACGGAAGAAGAGCTCTACGCGCAATGCGTCGCGCTGCTTTTCGCAGGACATGAGACGACCCGCAACCTGATCGGTAATGGAATGTACACGCTGCTTCAAAACCCGCAGCAGACAGCGGAACTACGCGAGAATTCTGATCTGATTCGATCGGCCGTGGAGGAACTCTTGCGTTTCGAAAGCCCTGTGCAGTTTACGGCACGCGTGCTCAAAGAAGATATTGAGCTTTGCGGCCAGTACATACCGAAGGGATGGTCGATACTATGTATGCTCGGTGCTGCAAACCGGGATCCCAGGCAATTCAAGGAACCGAATCGGTTAGACCTGAAGAGACTGAACAATCAACACTTGGCGTTCAGTGCGGGTCTGCATTTTTGCATCGGGGCCCAACTGGCACGCTTAGAAGGGCAGATTGCGATCCTGAATCTAGTACAGCACTTTCCAAAGATGAGACTCGCAGGTCCGCGGCCCGAATGGGCTTCCACATTTGGATTTAGGGGCCTGAAAAGTCTTCCCGTAGTTTTGTGAAGCTTGGTTCCTGATCTCCACTCAGCCCCTGCCTCGCTCGAATCCCTCAAAAGTCATCCTTCCCACCCGTCCATCTTCATCTTTCTGTCTTCCAAGCCGGCCTGACCTAACCCTGGAAACCTCTGACAAAACCTCGTTGCCGCGCGACTCGTACGCCGTGCGCCCGGCTGTGGCACTGCATACAAAGTGTGATGAGGTTTATCTCGGAATCCGCTCCCGAGTGACTGCGGAATTCCTTTTGGTGGACCCCGATGTTGGCCATCGTGCCGCATGTTCGGCACGGATCATTTCCAAGCAGTAGCTGCGGGATGGGTCACTCCCCAGCATCCCGGGCTCGCCCGGAACGGGCCACCGAAAGCTGCGTGGCTGGGGAGCGGATTGACTTTCAAGGTCGCTGGGGCAGTCCCTACGCAGCCTTTTTCACAACACCGGGCATCTCATTCCCAGCGCCGGCAAGGGCACGGAGCTCCGAGGCCATGCAAATCAAGAAGCACACCACACTGCCCTCGAGCAGATTCCGGTCCGACAGGTCTATTTTCAAGAACAGCGCCCTCGCAATGTGGATATGGAAAATTCCCCCGCAGACGAGCGCGATCCAACCGACGTAGTAGGTAATTCTTCCAACCAGCTGCAATCGAGCAACGTGACCCATGGTGATTACCCTCCTGGCTTTTCGTTAGCTGAATGAAAAATCCTTAAAACTGGTGCAATTGACGAACGGGAGCATTGTACACGGCGAAAGAAGGCATGTTGCTGATAAAACGACACTCCCCCTTGTCACGGTATTGTTTGGTGGTGAACTTCCAAATTCGACATCAGTCCGCATAATTTGACACCGCCAGCAGTCACAGCGCAGAACCTGTTGCCTCAGTTTCTCTACGTTGCGGGATCGAGCCGCAACCGCGGCCTTGGGGCGGATTCGTTTTATGCCGCTGCCTCGCTCAGTTGCTTGAGGAAAGTTGTTTCTGGGCTTCGGGCAAGGGAAGAACCGCGTCACTGAAAACAGCAGAGTCTCCGCATCTCCTAATTTGCCAAATTAGGACACTGCCAACATGAAACAAAAGGCCGCAGTTGTGGGATAAGGTATACTCACGCAAAGGTAGGGGCGAGAACGCGGATTCTCGCATAACATGCTGGCATCGTTGTTCAGGTTGTGTCGGGGGGCGACGGTAGTCTCCTCCTCTGGAAATCGACGAAAAGGAGAATGAACATGGAAAAACGACTATGCAACGCATCCTATTGGATCGGTATCGTCAGCACGGTACTTGCTGTGATCATGCGGGGGCTCGCAATAGTGGGTGTTTTTGTGTTCCCCGCATCTCCGGGGGCGATCCGGATCTCCTATCACACCTTCCTTGACGGGGCCATGCTGTTCTTTGTCATGGCGATTGCCAGTTCGGTCACCATGTGGGCTAAATCGCAAAAATCGTAGAGTGCCTGGTCGATGAAGAGCCCTTCGGCTGCGCTTGGCCCTGAAAAAGGGATGCCCAGCGCCGAGAAAAAGCAAGTGGCAGCATAGCCGTTGCCACAGTGGCCCTGTAATCAATCTGGCCCGGTTACGATCGTGTGGGTACGTGGTGGAGACAAGCCACACCGATGCCCTAGCAGCGGCTCGGACAACAGTGTCTGACCTGCTTCTGGGCCTCGGGCAAGAAGCGGAAGAATCGGGTTGCTGAAAACAGCAGGGTTTCCGGATCGCCATTGTCCAAGTTGGCTCCCTCCAGAAAGTCGGCACAGATCATTCAAATCCCTCCGAGCTGTTGAAGATCGCAGCCGATCACTACCCAAACATCCGAGTGCCAGCGGCAGCATCACCATCACCTCCAACGCTTCCGATCCTAGTGGCGGTCGTGCCTGTTCCGACAACGTAATGGTCAGGGTGGAGGACAGACAGTGATTCCGCCGAAGAGATCAGCTCCTCCGCTCTTGCAGATATCTCCGCAGAGCATCCTGCCAGTTGGGCATAGCAATCCCGTATGGCTGCAGGCTTCTGGCAGAGAGAACCGAGTAAGCCGGACGCGGCGCGGGACGCGCCATCCGCTCAGTACTGACCGGCCACACCTCCGTGGCCAGTCCGGCGCTCTTTACGATTTCGTGCGCGAGCTCAAACCAGGAACAGTGCCCAGCGTTAGTGATATGCACAATACCGGTCGCGCCCTTGCGGCACAGTTGGATGATCGCCCGCGCCAGATCCAGGGAATACGTGGGGCAGCCACGCTGGTCGTTCACAACATCCAGCGCGGGGCGGCTGGCCGCCAGCTTCAGAATCGTGTGCGGGAAGCATTTGCCGCCCATGCCGAACATCCACGCTGTCCTTACAATGCAGCACTGCGGAAGGACTTCCAGCAACCGGACCTCCGCCTCCGCCTTCGACCGACCATAGATGCTCTGCGGATTCCGTACATCGTCAATCTCGTAGGGGGATGTTTTCGTTCCGTCGAAAACATAATCCGAACTGAGAAACAGGACCTTCGTGCTGACCCGCTTCGCAGCCTCAGCGACATTCACGGCCCCATCACGGTTTACCGCGAATGCCAGTTCCTGATTGCTCTCGCAGCCATCCACATCTGTGTAAGCGGCCGCCAGTACAATCCAGTCCGGCTGGTTCTTCTCAACAACCTCGCGCACGTTGGCCGCGTCGCGAATGTCCACATCCTCGACGCTGAGACCCGCAACATCGTCTCCGGTCCACTCGCGCATGAGCGCCTGACCTAGCAGGCCGGAGGCACCAAAGATCGTTACTCGCATGGTGTGATTTCTCTTTCTTACTCGAAGGTCTCGGTATCGCGGAGAGCGACGCCGCGCTGGTCTTTCGGAGATACGATTGGCTCGCCTCCCAGTTCCCAGTCAATCTTCAAGTCCGGATCGTTCCACGCCAGCGTGCGCTCGTATTGCGGAGCGTAGTAATCGGTGGCCTTGTACAGAACGTGTGCCTTGTCCGAAGTTACGCAGAATCCGTGGGCAAAGCCCGCCGGTATCCACAAGATGCGCCGGTTGTCGCCAGACAGGCGAACGGCTTCCCATTGGCCAAACGTCGGCGAACCGCGGCGCAGGTCCACGGCAACATCGAGGATCTCGCCTTCCACCACCCGCACCAGTTTGCCCTGCGGATGCTTGATCTGGTAATGCAGCCCGCGCAGGACATTGCGCTGAGAACAGGAATGATTGTCCTGCACAAACCGATCCTGGATGCCCAGGTCCGCCAGGGCGCGCTGGTTGTAGCTTTCCAGGAAGAATCCGCGCCCGTCGCCGAACACGCGCGGCTCGAGAAGCAACAGGCCGGGCAGAGAAGTCGAAGTTTTCTTGAACGCATCCATCGCAGGTTTCACCACGGAAGCTTCACCCATCAGAATACCTTCTCCGTCAAAAGCTGCAGCAGATATGCGCCGTAGCTGCTGTTCTTCATCGCGCTCGCGATCTGCTCCACCTGGGTTCGAGAGATGTAGCCGGAACGGTACGCGATCTCCTCCGGGCACGCCACCATCAATCCCTGCCGCTTTTCGATCGCCTGAATGTAGAGCGCGGCATCCATCAGCGACTCGTGCGTCCCGGTGTCGAGCCACGCCATACCACGCCCCATCACCACGACTCTCAGGTTTCCGCTTTTCAAGTAGGAGCGGTTGACGTCGGTGATCTCGAGTTCGCCGCGCGCGCTCGGTTTCAGCGATTTCGCGATCTTCACCACGTCAGAATCGTAGAAATAGAGCCCGGTAACGGCATAGCGCGACTTGGGCTGCTTCGGCTTCTCTTCGATGCTCAACGCCCGGCCTTCGGCGTCGAATTCCACTACGCCATAGCGCTCCGGGTCGTGCACCGGGTAGGCGAAAATGCGTGCCCCGCCGACGGTTTGCGCCGCCTCCCGCAAATCGCGGACCAGGTCATGCCCGTAAAAAATGTTATCGCCCAGAACCAGGGTACAGGGACTGCCGGCAAGAAACTCTTCGTCCACGAGAAACGCCTGCGCGATCCCTTCGGGCTTGAGCTGCACCCGGTACTGCAAACGAATTCCGTACTGGCTGCCATCGCCGAGCAGCGCCTGGAACTTGGGGACGTCGTCCGGAGTCGAGATGAGCAAGATGTCGCGAATCCCCGCCAGCATCAGCGTGCACAGCGGGTAATAAACCATGGGTTTGTTGTAGACGGGAAGCAGGCTCTTGCCCATCGCCTGCGTAACCGGATACAGCCGTGTGCCCGATCCTCCCGCCAGAATGATGCCTTTGTAAGAAGACGTCTTGTTCATGGTCAGCTGCGCTTTACACAGAGTAGTGTTTTGCGATCCATTGTCGATAGCTGCTGCTCGTCACGTCCCGCACCCAGGCTTCGTTTTCGAGATACCAGGCCACGGTCTTGCGGATCCCGCTCTCAAATGTTTCCGTGGCACACCACCTCAGTTCTCGCTCGATTTTACTTGCGTTCATGGCGTAGCGGCGATCGTGACCGGGACGGTCCTTCACGAAAGTAATCAACTTCCGATGCGGAACAGGGTCACCGGGCCGCAACTCGTCGAGCAGCTCACACACCTTGTTCACGATCTCCATGTTCTTCTTCTCGTTCCCACCGCCAATGTTATAGGTCTCGCCTGGCTGTCCCTTGGCCAGCACGGTGCGGATGGCATCACAGTGGTCTTCAACATAGATCCATTCACGCACATTCTGTCCGTCGCCGTAAGCCGAGAGCGGTTCTCCGTTGCAGGCATTCAAAATCATCAAGGGAATCAGCTTCTCAGGAAATTGATAGGGTCCATAGTTGTTGGAGCAGTTCGTCGTGAGCGTGGGTAGGCCGTAGGTGTGATGGTATCCCAGTCCGCGAAGTACGTCAGCGCTCTTAGACTTATTCTAAGCGCACGTGGGAGTCTTTCTGCATGATACCTTCTTGAATCCTCGGCAATACTTAAGCGCCTAAGTATCCTCACCTATGTATACATAGGCGCCTAAGTAAAAGTCAAGAACTTTTTTGGTTGATTTCGCCCATTCGGAAGATTAGCTTCTAGATCATCTATGGCCAGGAAAAAGAATCCGAATGCCGTCGCCCTGGGAAAGCTGGGTGGTTCGAAGGGTGGCAAGATCCGGGCGGCCAAGTTAACTCCGGGAGAAAGAAGCGAGATTGCGCGCAAGGCTGTTCTGGCTCGGTGGGCCAAATCTAGGGAAAAAGCCCGGGAGCACGGCCCGCACGACGAAACCTGATCGGCTGACATTCCCTCGAAATTGAGCAGAACCAACTTGGGTAGTTTCTCACCCGGCATCATCCGATTGTCTTGGTCTAAAACAGCCCGCTACCCACTTTCATGCCTTTTCTCACTTATCCTCGAGTGATAGGATAGAGGCGAATATAAGGCGAATATCGGATCGCGGCGAGGATTTAGCAGGAGATGGCAGCGACTAACTCGAGCAGGAGGCATATCCAATGCGGTTCAACTCGAAAAGCGACTGGCCCGGCTCGAAAAGCGCGTGGCGGAGAAGACAACCAGCTAGCCTGCTGAGGCTGGGAAAGGTCCTATCGATCAGTAGGAATAACAACTGACGGTGAGGGTCAAAACCAAAACATCGCATCTATTTGGAACGAATTGGGGCATGATTGCGCCAAACGCTGACGTTGTTAAACCAGTTATAAACTGCCGGTTACGTTTGTAACCTGCAACGTATTCTTTAATTCGGACTATTCATTGTCCTATACTCGGTAGGTAGAACCCTTAATCCGAGTTTTCCTCGGTCGTCGCGAGGCAGGCAAAACATCGAGTTGAAATGCGCCGGGGCCAAAAGACCATGTCAAGAAACCTTAAGGCGCGGCTGGCAAGAGAAGGGACTGGCGAGTGATGAAGTATGCGTGATCTGAACACATCCATACCACCGCCTGGGCCACATCGGCCGGTCTTGCGAAACGACCAATAGGATGGCAACTCAGAGCGACATTGTGAACATAGCCGAGAGAGTACTCAGTTGGGAGTAGCTGCACCCACCGCTCCAACAAAACACAGAGGAAACTTGCATTATGGAAGAATTGTTGACCAAAGTGCGGACGGCCTTTCAATCAGCGTTCAGCATTGATCCGCAGACCGTTACTATTGACACTGTACCAAGCGACGTTCCGGCTTGGGACTCCATGGGACATGTCACGCTGGCTAGTAGCCTCGAACAAGCCTTCGGCTTGACTTTCGATGTAGACGACCTGATGGCGATGGAGGACGTGAAATCAATCTGCCGGGTCGTACAATCCAAGCTAGGTCAGGTTCAACGTGCGTAATGGTATTGAGGGGAACTTCGCGCGCTGTCTGGTTGAGCGTTTGGGAGAAACCTCCTGTTTGATTGACGCGGCAACTGGGCAGACCGTTCCTAGTCATGATCTCCCCAATCTGATTGTCGGTTTCGCGGCCGGTCTCCGATCGGCCGGACTGGGGCCGGGTGACAGGATGTTGGTGGGTTGTCGCGTGAGTCCAGCCAGCACGTTGGCCTACCTCGGCGCCATGTACGCCGGAGTGGTACCCGTGCCGACAGAAGAGCGCCTGCTGTCCGCCTCCGGAGGTTTCCTGCTAGCTCAGTCGCAAGCTAAAGTCGTATGGACCGACAAAGGGACCAAGTGCGATTGGCTGAAGAGCCATAGCGTCTGTCACATCGAAGGAACTTTCGAGGCCTGTTCTCCCGACTCGCTCCCGCCGCACCCTTGCGCAGAGAATGATCTCGCCGTCTTGATGCCGACGTCAGGTTCTACAGGCGTGCCTAGGTTGGTCATGGTCGCTCATAGCAACTTGAAGTCCAATACGGAAGCGATCATTCGCAGCCAACGTCTAGGAACCGATGAAAGGGCCATGCTGATCATGCCGGTGAGTTATTGCTTCGGCGCCAGCGTGATGCACACTCACCTTTATCAAGGCGGCGGAGTCGTCTTTGATTCTCGGTTCATGTTTCCGGACAAGGTGCTGCACGCCATCAACACCTATGGCTGCACGACGTTTGCTGGAGTTCCGGTCATTTACAACGTTTTGCTCCGGCGGTCGAATCTCAAGTCGATCCCCCTGCCTAGTCTGCGCCGTTTTCTTCAAGCCGGAGGTGCGCTTGCTCCTGAAAATGTGCGGGAGATGCGCCACATCGTACCCACCGCAGAATTTCTGGTCATGTATGGCCAGACCGAAGCCACAGCACGGATTTCCTGTCTGCCCAAGGCTCGTTTACAGGAGAAGCTGGGGAGCGCGGGCATTCCACTGGACAATCTTGAGGTCCGCATCGTGGATGAGGAAGGACGGGAAGTACCGCAGGGGCAGATCGGGGAAATTCAAGTCCGAGGTCCGTCGGTGTGCTTCGGATACCTGGATGATCCCGAATCTACCGACCGCAAGTTCGGCGGCGGCTGGCTTAAGACCGGCGATTTTGCCTGTTGCGATAAAGATGGATATCTTTGGATCAAAGGGCGCACGGACGAGTTCATCAAAATTCGTGGCGTTCGGGTAAGCGTTGGTGAAGTCGAGACCAAGGTGGCGGCCATGCCCGGCGTTAGCGAATGTGCGGCGGTGGCAGTGAAACATCCAGAGGCCGGTGAAGCCTTGGCGCTACTGATCGTTCCTGACAACAGCGCGACAGAGAGCGCGGTTGCTGAAAATCATGGGGATGACCTCGGCGATCGAATCCGGCGCGCACTTCCGCCGCACTGGACCTGCGCTTCCGTCAAGATAGTCGCTGAATTGCCGAGAACAACGAATGGCAAGATCGCCCGTTCTCAGTTGCAGACGTTGTTATGAGCCAACTGGCAGAGCCTCGGTTAGCAGAACTCGAGCAGGCTGTCGGAGCGTTGCTGGATAAGCCGCCATACGCGGTGCCTCCCAGCGAACGTCGCGAGGCCTTGCTTGCCCTGTTCAAGCAGGAACTGAGCTACGCCTGCGACCGCAGCCAGCAGTTCCGCAATTACGTGCGGCACTGGCCAATCAGCTTGTCGGCCGCAGATGCGGTTGCCGATCTTCCATATCTGCCGGTCAGTACGTTCAAGGCCAATCCACCGTTGAGCCTGGTCGAGACCCGCGACATCAAGCGTACTCTCTCCTCCAGCTCGACCAGTGGCCAGATTCCCAGCCGGGTGGTTCTGGACGCCGCCACAGGCCGGCGGATGACCAGGGGCGTGACGGCGATCATTCGCGATTTCATCGGACCGGCGCGCAGGCCCTATCTGGTCATCGATATACCAGAGAACTTGAAACCACAGGTTGAGCTGGGTGCGCGAGGCGCTGCCATTCAAGGTCTTGGCTCTTTCGCCACGGAAACTGTGTGCTGCTTGCGCCGTGACGATGCAGCAGATTCGGTCCTCGAGCTGGAGAAGCTTCTTGCCTGCGCTGAGAAATGGAGAGACAGCGCAGTCTTGGTGTATGGGTTCACGTATGTGATCTGGACCCAGTTCGTGCAGCCCCTGCAGCGCCAAGGCGTCACGCTGCGCATGCCCAACGTCCACGTCCTACACAGCGGCGGATGGAAGCGGCTGGAGCAGCAGGCAGTGACGAAAGACGCGTTCATGCGCGGCGTGGCTTCGGTCTTTGCCTGCAGCGCAGACCGTGTCATCGATTACTACGGTATGGTGGAGAATGTGGGCGTCGTTTATCCAGATTGCGAGCACGGCCACAAGCATGTACCCACGTTCGCGGAGGTGATCATCCGCGATCCGCTGACACTCGCGCCCGTCGAAGCCGGGCAGCAAGGACTGGTTCAAGTCTGCAGCGTTCTGCCCACGAGTTTTCCCGGATTCCTGCTGCTGACCGACGACATGGCGGAACTGATCGGTCAGGATGGTTGCCCATGCGGACGGCGCGGCACGTATTTCCGCTTCACGCGGAGGGTGCCAAAGGTGGAGGTGCGAGGCTGCGGCAATCTGGAAACCACCCGCTCGCGGCAAGGGACAGGTGCGCATGAGTGATGTGATCCATTCGATTACCTCACCTGAGGAGATCAACCGCGCGGCGCGGCAACTGCGGGAAACCGCGCTCGAAGCGGATCTCAGCCCTGACGTGGTGCTTGAAGTTTTCGAGCGGTGGTCTGCTGCCTTGGATGCGCCAGGCCTGCGCGACGTTCCTGGTGCGGCCTTTCTCCGTCTCTGGCTCCGGCGCGGCACGTTGCAGCCGATTTTGCTCCGCGAGCTGGGCCCAGAATCACTTCATGGTGGATGGCGGGAGGAAGGGCATGCCCGGCTGAAAGCATTTCCTCTGGGAGTAGTCGGTCACTGGCCGGCCGGGAACATTGAGATCCAGCCCGTCCTGTCTCTCACGTGTGCCTTGCTCGGCGGGAATGGCTGCTTGGTGCGGGTACCGAGCGGGTTGGTCGAGACAACGCGCCTGATCTTGGAAAAGCTGCTAGAGGTTGATCAGGCGGGTCTATTGACCAAGCGCCTATTCCTAGCCAGCTTCGATCATGCACGCACCGATTTGCACGCGGCCATAGCGCAGACCGTAGACGGCGCTATGATCTGGGGTGGTGCCGAGTCAGTCTCGGAGGTGCGAGCGTTGCCCTTTCCTCACTGGGCGCGCGTGGTGGTCTTTGGTCCACGGCTCTCGGTGGCGGCGATGGATGCGGGCGCATGGGGCTGCCGGAACGAGCGGCCGTCGTGGTGCCGGCGCATCGCACGCGACGTGTGGCAGTTTGAGCAGCAAGCCTGTTCCTCGCCGCAGACGTTGTTTCTCGAGCGCGGCGACGACTGCGATCCCGGCGAGTTTGTCGAAGATCTGAAGTGCGCTTTTCAGGAGGAGAACCGAGCACATCCGCGGCGGGAAATCGAACCGGCGTTGACCTCGGCAATCTGCCAGGCCCGCGCGTCCTGGCTCTTAGATGATGCCGCGAATCGTGCGTGGTTTCCCGGGTCGCCCGATTGGACGATCTTACTAGGGAAAGGAGTGGACATACCTGAGCCGACGCAAGGCCGAACGCTCAGCGTGCTGGTCGCGGAGGACCTTATGGAGGTGGTCTCGCGATTCGATGGGACCGTGCAGACGCTGGGGTTGGCGATCAAGGACGCGGCGCGGGAGGAAACGCTAGCTGCGGCTGCAGGACGTCACGGAGTGGACAGGGTGGTGCGGCTTGGCCAGATGCATGTTTTCGGCTCCCCGTGGGACGGGGTAGATTTGGTGCGGCCGATGGTGCGTCTGGTTCGGCATGTGTGTTCGCAGGATTAGAGCTGGAGTGGGAGAGAAGTCCAGATGAATCATGCAGAACTTTTCCTGGAAGCCTTGGATCGAAAGGCCAAGATCTTTGCCCCCAATGCCCGCGCCACATTCGAAGCCAACCGGGAGCTGTGCTCGTGGTTGCTGAGTCCGCTGGCACGGTGGGCTGAGGCAGCTTACGGGAGCAACGTATTTGACGAGGCCGCACGCGGCTACGCCGAATATTGCTTCGGCGTGGCCAAGGCCAAGCAGGTTTACGAACGCGCCGGCAGATACACTCCCGAAGCCATGCCGGAAATCATGTCCGGGGTCTATGAGCATGAGGGCTACATGATTCCGTACATGTGGGCAGCAATTCTCATCTATCCGTTTTGGCCGTCGATGGTCAGCCATATTGCGCTATTCCGCGACGAGTTCGTGCGGCGGTTACCCCGAAATGCCAGTGTGCTCGAGCTGGCCTGTGGCCATGGCGTGTTAAGTCTTCTGGCTGCCGAGGAGCGCCCGGACATTCAGGTCGAAGGTACCGATATCAGCGCACCCGCCGTGGCCGTAGCCAATCGCCTGCTGGCTGTTTCCCGACACGCGGGCCGCGTTCGCTTCGCAGTCCAGGACGCACTGCAACCCGACAACCAAGGCGGGAACGGAAAATGCCAGGGCGTGATCTCCGCCATGCTGGCCGAGCACCTGATGGATCCAAAGCCGCTGTTTGCGACGATGGGGCGGCGCGTCGCGCCGGAAGGACTGGTATTCTTCAGTACAGCTCTGGAGTCGCCGCAGCGGGACCACGTGTTTGAATACAACCACGAGAGCCAGCCTCTGCAGATGGCCGAGATTGCTGGGCTGCGGGTGACCCGGCTCGTATCCGATGCCAGTGCAATACCCACCGGATCACGCTTCCTGCCCCGGGCCACGGCCATGATTCTGAAGTCTCGCTGATTAGACAACCCAGACAGGCGTTACAGCCACCCTCAAACAAGGCCTGTGCCGCACTACCAGCGGCAGGCCAATCCCTATCTGACCTCCACTATTTCCGAGTACTTCTCCCGAAGATGCGATTGTCGTGGATGAATCAACGACCTCGGGGCGGAAGATGGCGGCAGCCATGAAATGGGTTTGGATCGAAATCGAGGGCACAATGCCGTTCTCTTCACGTCGGTAGCGGTTAGCGGCGAAACGTTCTCCGCCGAGCTACGCCGCCGCATCGGCGTCAGGTTCCACGGGCGTGTACGGAACTGCTCCGCAGTTTGGCATCTATGGCGTGGCCACGGGCAGCGGCAACTCGGTGGGTGTGTACGGTAATGGCGTCGACGGCCTGCAGGGCGCCGGCACCATCCACGGCGTCTACGCCAACGGCACCCAATACGGCGTCACCTCCTTCACTTCTGCCGGCGTTGCGGGAATCTACGGGGTTTACGGAGGCGCAAGCGGAACCGGGCAGACCTGGCTTGATAACACAGGCACTGGCGGCGCCGTTTGGGCTGACACCATTAGCCCCACCGGCGGTTACTTCATCCCCGCCTTGCTCGCCACGACCGACAATAACGAAGCAGCTGTCTTCGAGAACAATTCAAACGATTACGAAACGATCGACGTTTACAACTATGGGAGCGGGGGCACCGGCAACGTCGTGCGCGCCGAGGGCAGCACGGGAAGTTGCACCCTCACCGGCGGCGGTGACACCGCCTGCACGGGCGTCCTGAAGTCCGTGGTTGCAACCAGCCAAGGTGCGCGGCGGGTCGAAACCTACTCTGTACAGTCATCGGAGAACTGGTTTGAAGATGCGGGCACGGCCCAGCTTGTCAATGGAGCCGGCCGCGTCAACCTGGAATCCGTCTTCGGGCAAACTGTGAATACCGGCGTCGAATATCACGTCTTCCTGACTCCGGACGGCGACTGCAAGGGGCTCTACGTCAGCGCCAAAACAGCGTCCGGTTTTGAGGTACACGAACTCGGCGGCGGCACTTCCAGTGTCGCATTCGAATACCGCATCATGGCCAAGCGCGTAGGTTATGAGAGCGTCCGCCTTGCGGACGTCACGGAGCGATTCAACCGACAAGAAGCACGAAGCAAGAACATGCGGCGACCTGCGCGGTCGTCAGCTGATCGGCGATCCAGTTCACGGATAACAACGCCGCCGCCAGTGCATCCAGTGGTCGAGCAACAACTGGCCCCGAAAATGCTGGTGCTGCCGGTTCTGGCATCGGCTGCGCCGCTGCCAGCGCCGGTAACGCCCAAGCTGACACCCACGCCGCCAGTCCGGGCTGCGCTGCAACCGATGGCTGCTCAACCCAAGTAAGTGCTGTCGGCAGATAACACCCTGCGCTGCCGAGGGGACCAAGGCTCCAAGCCACGGTCCCCTTCGGCGCAGTATGCGAACAGGGATCGTGCTAGGGAAGCAGTAGCAAACGGAAAGCATAGAAACGCCGCTCGGTCGCTCGGGCAGCTTTTCTTTGTGAAAGAACCCCGTCAGGGGCGCGAACCTGCAATGAGCTTCTTCTTGGGATGGTTTCTTCTTGCCTTTTGAGGCTGATGGTTCTGTTACGCGCTCTTGACTCAGCCCTCGGCCTCGCAACAGATTCCGCGTGTGGGACAGGTGCGTTGGTCGAACGCTTACGTTTCAGAAGGCCAGGACCTCGCTCGCCATCTCAGTTTTGGCGAGCAAAGCCTGGCGCTAGTCATCAAAGTTAAGGCACCACTCTCCATCCAAACGTGATAGGCTGGCGTCCCCTCGAACTAGGAGTTCCAGAAGTTCGGGCTTGCGAGAGTGCGCGATTGTCCAGCCACCGCGGCCGCATGTGAAGAAACAATTTTTCTGCGATAAGGCGTCCATCAAGTGGATTGGAGCAGTCCCGTGGAGGCCGACCGCGCCTTGACTCCAGGCATCGTAGAAAAGATGGTCAAGAATGTCCTTGCCGAACCGGCTCTCACCACCGATCTGCACCGCTTGGGCCACATCGCCAATCTTCGGATAGTAGATATACCAGCCAACGACCTTCTGACGGTCATCACGAAGAACAATCTTCCGCAGTTCTGACCGGGGGTGCATCCGCTCCATGAACGTCAAGAGCCATTTCAGCGAATCGACTTCATAATCAGGCAGAATTGAATGGTCACTGCGGAATTTCGCTAAACAGTGAAGAAGCACTTCAACGTCTAGCTCTGCGGCCTGCAGATGAGACGGGATCGGACGTAAGGGGCTGAAGGGAAGTCTTGCACCGATGGCGTCCACGACGCTACAAAAGGGTCTTGCGGCAATCCTAAGGCTGGCGGAGAGCGTGGGCCCCGCTAACTTGGACATGGCGTGGGCAGCGTAATTCGTCAGCCGCAAGGGGCGTGCCCAGTGCATGCTCAAGGGCATAATAGTCCTGAAGCCCATTCGTTCCAGCAGACTCCTAGATATATCGTTTGCTGAATCCGTCAACGAAATGTCCTGCTCTCCTGCCATGTACGCCGTCAGCAGACGCAAGCCAGCCAGCGAGGACCGCGCCTCCGGAGCAACCACAAAATTGCCACCAACGGCGATGCAAAGCGGCCGTCCGCGGAGAGACATTTTCCGTCGGACTACACCTAGGAAGCCTACAATTCTGCCGTTCTTGCCTTCATAAACACGGGAAGGCGTTCTCTCGTCGATCAAAGGACTCCTGAAATAAAGCTCCTCAAAATATGAGTGGAGTCCGGACGGAGGAGCGCCCTTGCCGTAACGCAGGAATTTCCACCACAGGTCCGCTACCTGCGGGATATCGTCGACAGCAAACGGGCGCAGACCCGGATCTTTCCGCGCCAACCCTAGCGAAGGCCCATCTTCCGCCTTCATACCCCGCCCGAGAACACTCGCCAGTTTTCGTGGGGTAGGGGCATCGTAAAGAGCCGCGAGCGGCGGGGTGCATCCTAACTCGCTTTGGATCAAGGCGAACAACTGCGCCGCAGCCACGGAGTGGCCGCCTAAAGCAAAAAAGTCGTCGTCTGGCCCAATCTCGCTGCCATTCAACACACGCTGCCAAAGCGGGATCAAGGATTGGACTAACGTGGCCTCCGACATCCCGGAGATGGTCGGCGTATCCGAGAATTGCTGTGGCGCCCCGGGTGTCGAGCCCAAAGCCGGCGACACGGATTGCCGCGTCATTTCTCGGTTTGGAATGCGTTTGTAAACGATCTCAGTGGCGGAAGCAGTCTCGCTCCACTTGAGCCGGGCTAGCTGCGTTACTTTCCGTGAAGGATCGGCCGCCAGCTCTTCAAAGATGGAGCCTAGCGTCACCAGCCATTCTCGTACGGTAAGATCCGCAAAGAGCTTGATGTCATAGTGGCAGTGCAACGCCAGGTTTTCTTCTGCCTCCACCACATTCAGATAAAGCTCGAACGATTCGAAAGCCTTGGGGTTGGCCTCGTAGTCGACGGCAAATCCGAATTGCGGTAACTCGTTTTGCTTGAACTTCTTGATGTTGGTAAGTCCAACCGAGATCGGGGAAATGCCAGGCGTAGGCGCAGCCGGGTGGAGATCTTCCATCAAGCTCACCATTGTAAAGATGGCGTGCTCGTGAGCGGCGAGAAGATCGGCTTGTACGCGCTTTAGGAAAGCCTCCGCTGCTTCGCCTTCGCGTAACTCCACGGCAAAGGGAAGAAGGTTGACGCAGTGTCCGACGAGACCAGGCTGTCCGATAGACGGTTGTTCCGCAGTGGGCAGAGTGATCACAAAGCGATGCTGCCGCGAGATGCGGGCTAGCAGAATGGCCAGAGAACTGAGCAGGACCGCGAAGAAGCTGCAGTTATGTTCGGCTCCCAGCGCTCTGAGATCGCGCACTACCGAGGCTGAAATCGAGTGATCGAGACGGCGGGCGTTGAATTCACGCCGCGCACTCCGCGGGTGGTCTGTCGGAAGCACGAGCACGGGGAAACCATCATGGAATTTCGCGTGCCAATAGTTGCCCGCTTGCTTGAATTCTGCGGAGCGCTCCCGCTCCGTTGTGTTCTTCACGTAATCGCCGTAACTGTCTGCGAGCTCTAGGTGCACAGGCGCACCTGAGAGTTCTTCCGAATAGAAGGCGCAGAGATCGTGGATCAGGACATCCAGCGACCAGCCATCGCAAATAATGTGGTGTGCCGTGATGATGACCGCAGCACGCTCGGCACCGAGCAAAACCATTTGGCAGCGGAACAGAGGGCCTGCGGGCAGAGGGAACGGCAATGCTGTTTCATCGGCAATCAGTTTGCGGAAACGTTGCTCTTGCCAGTCCGGTTCGTTGGCCGGAACCTGCATTGAGAGATCAGTCACCGGCATCGCGATCTTCAGGGCCGGGGCGATCTTCATCATCCTGCCAGTTTCGTCGAAACTGGTGCGTAGGGCGTCATGTCGTTCCACCAGACGTTCCATGGCGCCCATCATTTTCGCGACTGAGATCTTGCCGGTGAATCGCAGCGTCATGGATTCGTTGTAAGACGCCGACAAGCGCTCGGACAAACGCGAGGACGAGAAAATACCCCGCTGCGGAACCGTAGCTTCGATATCGCGTGGACTGGAACGCACGATGGCGGGCTTCGAACCATCTGTCGATAATTTCTGGACCACCGGCGTCTCATCTTCCGCGGCTATGCGATTTCCACCGCCTTTCTCGAGAAGCGCAACCAGCCGGGCGATCGTGCGCGCTTGCTCGACAACCGCTTCTTCGAGCGTGCTGCCCTTGGACTGGATACTTGGCTGAGCATTCGTCCGGACGTCCGCAAGAGAGTTTGCGGTCGGAATAGGAGTGGCTTCGGCGAGAGCCTCGGCAGGCAGGGTCGAATCAAGATGCGCCGCCAACATGTCAATGTTGGGGAACTGCTTCATGAGCTGACTGAAGCTGACCTTCACGGAGAACTCCTTTTGGACAGCGAAGGCGACCTGGGTTAACGACAGCGAGTCGAATCCCTGCTCCATGAACGTAGCGGAAGTGTCAATTTGCGAACGTTCGCGTCCGGAGACAGGTAAGAGCAGATCAATCACGCGCGCAGCGATGCGGTCCTTGCGCGAGCCTGCCCCGCGTCCCGACGTAACGGCCTCTGTGAGTGCAGACGGGAGAGCAGACGGCGCCACGGAGGGCTCGGTTGATGGCTCAACTCGGACGCCAGCCGCCGCACTCGAACTCCTGTTCTCGGGATTTTGCGCAGTGGACGCCTCGGCGGGATCCACCCAGAACCGCTGCCGCTCAAACGGGTAGGTCGGCAATGGTATGCGATGACGCTCTTCGTTAGTGTAAAAGCCTTCCCACTCAATGGACACGCCATTCTGCCAGAGGGACCCCAGGGCAAAAAGCAGAGTAGCCCACTCGGTGTTGTTCTCCGCCGTGTCGGCAAACGTCGGGATCGCGGTACAAGGATGATCGGGCGTAAAGTGCTGGCGGGCCAATGCACACATTGTGGAACGTGGTCCGCATTCCAGGAAAAAGTCGTGTCCTTGCTCCTTAAGGCATAGGATGGCTTTTGAAAACTCCACTGTAGCCCGAGCATGATTGGCCCAATACGCGGGATTGCTGGTCTCGGCGGCGGTAATGGAGCGTCCTGTTACCGTCGAGACAAAGGGCTTGGCCGGAGCACGCAAGCGGATTTTGGCAACGGCCTGGCGCAACGGCTCGATCATGGGATCCATCATCGCGGAGTGGAAGGCATGTGAGGTGTGCAGTTGGCGGCAGACAAAGTTTTCGGCCTCGAGTTGCTTCCGGAATTGCGCAATATTCTCTTCCGGCCCCGACACCACGCATAGAGCGGGAGCATTGTTGGACGCAAGCTGAAGTCCAGGCGGAAGAATCTTTGCAACCGATTCCGCGCTGCTGCTCACGGCCATCATGGAGCCACGCGGCAGTTCCTGCATCAAGCGTCCCCGCAGAGCGACAACGCTGAGTGCATCCTCGAGATCCCACACCCCGGCGAGCGTGGCAGCGACAAACTCTCCGATGCTATGTCCCGCCATCAGGGCAGGCTCGACGCCGAGGCTTTGCCAGAAGCGCGCCAGCGCGTATTCGATGACAAAAATCGACGGCTGTGTGAAGAACGTGTCCCGCAATGATATCTGAGCCGTCTCTTCGTCTCCGCTCTGGGGATAAAGAAGTTCGCGCAAATCCCGGCCGAGATGCGGTTTAAGGCACTCGCAACAATCGTCAACGACTGCGCGAAAAAGCGGCTCGTCACGATAGAGGTTCAATCCCATGTTGACGTACTGCGTGCCCTGACCGCCGAAAAGGAAAACGATGGGTGGATCGCGACGCTCGCAGCGTTTGCTCCCGCAGCGTAACGGATTCGGTTGCAAGAGCAGCTTGGCGGCATCGCCGGAATCGGCGGCTACCACGAATCGCCGCTGCGCCAGCTGTTTGCGCCCGGTTTGGAAGGTGTAGGCCACATCGGCCAGATCTTCCGGTGCGCTCGCGAGATGCTCGGCCAACGCCCGGCTGTAGGCATCAAGGGCTGCTGGACTCTTGGCTGAGAGCGGCAAGAGTTGCAGTGGGCGCGAAGGCCGCCCGCTCTTTGCCACCGGCGCTTCTTCCAGGATGACGTGGACATTCGTCCCGCCAAAGCCAAACGAGCTGACCGCTGTGCGACGCACTCCCTTTCCACGAGGAAACGGGATGAGCTTGTCGGCCATGAGGAACGGGCTGCCACCGAAATCGATCTTGGGATTGGGTGTCTTGAAATGCAGGGTCGGAGGAATTTGCTCGCGATGGAGAACGAGGGCCGCTTTGATCAGGCCTGCAACTCCAGCGGCATTGGTGGGATGCCCGATGTTTCCTTTGATGGATCCGATATAACAGAAGTTCTTCTTGTCGGTCTTGTTCTCAAAAACTCTTCGCAGAGCTTCGAATTCAATCGGATCGCCGACCGGGGTGCCCGTACCGTGCGCCTCGATGTAGCCGATAGTCTCGACCGGGACGTTAGCATTTGCCTGCGCCAGGGCAATGGCCTCCGCTTGGCCGTCCACGCTCGGGGCCAGAAAAGAAGCGGGGCGGGCACCGTTGTTGTTCTTGCCGGTGCCGCGAATGACGGCATAAATGGTGTCGCCATCGGCTAGAGCTTCGGCATACCGCTTGAGGACGACCACGCCGGCGCCGTCGCAGAACATGGTTCCGGTAGCGTCAGCATCAAAAGGACGGCAGTGGCCATCTTTGGAGAACGTGCCTCCCTGCTGATATAGGAATCCGCTCCTCTGCGGCACCGTGATGTCGATGCCGCCCGAGAGTGCGATGTCACATTCGTAGTCGAGCAGTGAGTGGTAGGCTTCGTCGATAGTCAGGAGCGTAGTCGAACAGGCTGTATTGAGGCTGACCGCGGGTCCGCGAAGGTCCAGCAGATAAGCGGTGCGCAGGGCGATGTAGTCTTTTTGGTTGCCGTACTCAACGGCCAGCTTGCCGGCCATGGCCAACAAATCCGGTTGCGTCAAGAGGTTCGTGGTGTAGTAGTGATTGTCACCGATACCCGCGAACACTCCAATGCGCCCTTTATAGCGCTCGGGGTCGTACCCGGCGTTTTCCAGCGCCTGCTGCGCCAGTTCGAGAAAGATCCGCTGCTGCGGGTCCATGACCTTGGCTTCAAGCGGATTGATGCCAAAGAACGCGGCATCGAAGAGATCCGCGCCCTCGATCAAGCCGCGGGCCCGGATGTAATCGGGATCGCGGCGCAGATGGGGATCGATGCCAGGTCCCAGTTCTTCGGGTGTGAAAAAAGAGATCGATTCGACGGCATTGCAGAGGTTGCGCCACAGCTGATCGAGATTGGCCGCTCCCGGGAAGCGGCCCGTCATACCGATCACCGCGACACCTTCCCGCAGAAGCCCGTCCTCGGTGGCCGGATTTCGTTCTGACTTGGGCTGCGGATTCCGCCGATGCCGCGCCCGCTCTTCAGCTTCGGCAACCAGATCGGACTTGCTCTCACTCTCTTCTAGGAACTCTGCGAGCTTCGCGATCGTGGGATACTGAAAGACCTTGACGGGAGGAATCTCGCGCCCAAAGCGCGTGTGATACTGATTCACCATACGGACCGCTGCCAGCGAATTGCCGCCGAGATCGAAGAAGCTGTCATCAATTCCAACCTCTTCGAGTTGCAGCAGCTCGCACCAGAGACTTGCCAGTTGCCTTTCGGCTGCTGTGCGCGGAGCGATAAATTCCTGGGCGAGCAGCGGCCGTTTGCCCTCGGGCCGGGGCAGGGCTTTGCGATCAATCTTGGCGTTCGGAGTCAGAGGGAATTTCTCCAGACGCACGAAAACGGAAGGGATCATGTAGTCGGGAAGCGTAGTTTTGAGGAACTGAACGAGAGAGGTGGAACTCAGACCTTCGCGGCCCGTGTAATAGGCGGCTAGGCGTTTCTCTCCCGGACGGTCCTCGCGTAGGATCACGACGGCCTGGGCGATTCCTTCAACTTTGGCCAGCGAGCTTTCGATCTCGCCCAGTTCGATGCGAAAGCCGTGGAGCTTCACCTGGTTGTCGAGACGCCCCAGAAATTCCAGTGAACCGTCGGGCCGATAGCGGACTTGGTCACCAGTACGGTAGAGCCGCTCACCCCGTCCCTCGCGGGTGGGATCGAGGACAAACCGTTCAGCCGTCCACTCGGGGGGGTTGAGATACCCACGAGCCAAACCCGCACCGCCAATCCAGAGCTCGCCGGGAGTCCCTTGGGAAACCGGTTTGTGGTTTTCATCGAGCAGGTGGAATTGCGTGTTGGCAATGGGTGTGCCGAGCGAGACCAGGTCGGGTGAGGTCACGCGCTCAGTCGAGGACCAGATCGTGGTCTCCGTCGGCCCATACATGTTCCAGAGTTCGCGGCAGCGAGGCAGCAATTGCCGAGCGATGTCCGCGGTCAGAGCCTCTCCCCCGCAAAAGACTCGCAGGTCACTCTTTCCTTCCCAGCCGTTTTCGAGAAGCATGCGCCAGGTCGCCGGCGTCGCCTGCATCACGGTGATCGCGTGTTGATGTAGCAGCGTCTGGAGTTCACGGGCGTCCGCAGCCTGTTCCGCAGTGGCGAGAACAATCTCGGCGCCGCAGACCAGCGGGAGCAGGAATTCCAGGAGCGAGATGTCAAAGGAACTCGTCGTGACCGCCAGGAGCCGATCGGAAGAAGCTATGCCCGGTGTTTCCGCCATCGACAGCAAGAAATTGACCAGTGCCCGGCGCTGGATCATGACCCCCTTGGGTTTTCCCGTCGAGCCCGAAGTGTAAATCAGATAGGCGAGATGTTCGGGCTTTCCAGATGAGGCGAGGTTGGTCGCCGGCAGCCCGGCGATCGACTGATTCTCGACGTCGAGTGAAATAACTCGCGCAGCAGTTTCCGGCAGGCTCCCCCGCTTGGAAGAATGTGTCAGGAGAAGAGGGACTGCGGAGTCCGCCAGCATGAACGCCAGACGGTCGTTCGGAAACTTCGGATCCAGGGGCAGGTAAGTTCCGCCGGACTTGAGGATGGCAAAAAGGCTCACAACGGAAGCGAACGAACGGTCAAGATACACACCCACCACGCTCTCAGGACCGACTCCTTGCTGGCGAAGGAAGTGTGCTAGGCGGTTTGAGCGGGAATTCAGCTCCCGGTAGGAAATTCGTTCTGCACCCAGGGAGAGCGCGGGAGCGTCAGGCGTACGCTCGGCTTGCTCCTCAATCAGCTCGTGCGGGCCTCGCCGCAGGGGCGCAAAAGTTCTTGCGACACCACGAGTCAGTTTCCCGTGACCCGGGCCACTAGTCTTGGAGGGCGCTGTCGAACCACCATCCCGGACTGCAATTTCTTCGACATCACTGCGTAACTTCATCGGCCTCAGTCGAGCCGCAAATGCAGCTAACGATATAGGGGTTAGAGGGAGCAGGGGAGAGTTTATAGCATAGCCGAGGCCCCTTACGCTGTCTGTGATTCAAATCACAAGCAATGGTTGGGCCGGCTTCCTCGAAGAGACTGCCGGACTTAGCGTCCGCTTTCACGCGGAAAGCGGCGGCTAACGGCGTAAATGTCTATTTGTTCGGGCTAAGGCTTTGAAAACAGGCAAGATGCCGGTTCACGCCACTGAGAAAACCCGGAACCGGTCATTCTTCATAGATCTCGATAGGCAAGTTGTCCGGATCGCGAAAAAAGGTGAAGCGCTTGTTCGTAAACTCATCCACCCGGATGGGCTCTACTTGTACGCCCTTAGCCAGCAAGGCCCGGGCCGCTACCTGAACGTCGTCGACTTCGAAGGCGATGTGGCGCAAGCCGCAGGCCTCCGGAAACGACAACCGCCTGGGAGGATCAGGGAAAGAAAACAATTCGATCTGGTATGAATTCCCCACCTTCAAATCCAACTTAAAGGATCCTCGCTCCTGGCGATGGACTTCTCGGACAATCTCAAAGCCAAGCGTCTCTACGTAGAAACGCTTCGACCTCGTGTAGTCAGAGCAAATGACAGCAATGTGATGTACGCGTCTGAACATTTCTCCCCTCGAAGCGTCTCGATCGGTCCGAAAGCTAAACGGCGTTCTTAAAGGCGAATCAAGCCCAGCCTGTTGTATCTTGCGTCCTCGTGTAAGGGCAAGTTCGTTCTTGTTCGCGTTTAGTCATATTTTCGGCGTTTCACATGCAGGAGGATGTGCGGGACTACGGTCTTCTTTGCCGCACTACCTCATATTGATACAAAATTGGATTGTCGTCACTTCTGGAAAAGGGTGTGCGAGTAGTATCGATGTGAAGGACGGTCTGTGAACCAACAAATCCAATTCTCGAGGAGAAGAACCGGAGCGCTATGTCTGTGCGCGGTCTCAGCCGTTCTTATGGCCACGCTGTGGCCCTTTGATTTTCTTCCAAGGAATGCCGTCGACTGGATTCAAGGCACAAACGGACTAAGGTTCAGGAAAGCCGGCGTGGTCCTCAGCAGCGATCCTCTGAAAATGGCAAATACCGAGGCCGATTCGTACAGCGTTGAGGTCTTGCTTCGGCCGGCAAGCGTCAAGCGGGACTATACGATCTTGGGCTTCCACAACCCGACACGGACGAAACAGTTGCTCGTCAAGCAATGGACGGACGGTCTTCTGGTGACTCACGATGCTTCCGTCGATCGCGACGGAACGGGAACTATCAAGTTCGATGTTAACCATGCGTTCGTTCCTGACAAACTCGTCCTTGTGACACTCTCTTCGGGGCCAAGTGGAACGAGAGCTTATCTGAACGGCCGACCGGCAGGTTCTTTCCCTCGATTCAAGATCTCACGCAGTGAATTGGCAGGCGAGATCGTTCTTGGGACTTCACCAGTGACCTACCAGCCATGGCCGGGTGAAATCCATGGTCTTGCCGTCTTCGCAAAAGAGCTCACGGCTGACGAAGCACTCCAGCACTACCATGACTGGAGCAATCCTGACGGCCGCACCCCGGATCGTGAAGCAGCGATCGCTCAGTACAGCTTTACTGAGGGGGCGGGCCGTGAAGTTCAGAACGACATATCCTCCGAACCGAATCTGCGAATACCTTCAGCTTTCTCAGTCCCGCACAAAGCCTTGTTGCGGCCTGCGGCCGAGGAGTTCAGGCCTGACCGGCGCTACGCGTTCGACATCGTGATCAATATCGCGGGATTCGTTCCGTTAGGTCTGATTATGTGCTCGTATCTCATGTGGACGAAAGGTCGTTGGAGAGCGACCCTGATCGCCATCTTCCTCTGTGGAACGCTGAGCTTCATGATTGAGGTGTTGCAGTACTACATCCCGCGACGGGAATCGGGAACGACCGACGTCATCACGAACACGCTGGGAGCTGCTCTGGGTGCCGCGCTCGTCCATGCAAGTGTCTTTCGGCTGATACTAGAGAAGATGACGCTAATCCCCGGCGCTCAAGGGGCCTCGCAACACGGACGATGAGTTGGATTCTGAATCAGTGACCTACCACAGATTGCTGTGCGCAATCAACGGCTTGCCGCCCCCGCAAGACGCGCAACGTCGTTCTCCTAATCAGCAAATCAACCGACCCTGGCGTCTTCTTTTCTCACACGGTTAACAAAGTGTGTAAGGGTCAGCAATGAGAATGCTTTCCAGGCCGGGAAACGAACGAGCCGATGGTACGCTGATAGAGAATCCGACGGAGGAAAGGGCTTGCTTTCGGATCGGAGGGAGTAGATAATCGTCCCCATCTTTGGGGCAACATGGGGACGGGGATCGCGCTCAACGAGGACTAGAAGGGAACTGTTAGATGAACTTGCGGGCGACCAAAGCCCAACCAATGGGGCTCTGGAAATGGCTGAAGTCTCAGATTGTGCAGCGCGTGCCGGAAGCGGACGCATTGTGCGAATATGACTGCCGCAAGCAGCAGTGCGTCGACGGAGAATGGGCGACCTGCGAGCGGAGACTAGAGAAAGCGAAAGGGGAGCTGTGGCCAGAGTCTCCTCCCGCAGCTCGTCGGGCAAACGGCCGCCCATAGCGGCCTCGATTCCTCAAAGTAGCGTGCCCTCGGTGGAGTAACCGGGACCCCTCCTGCACGAGACGAAGCTTTATGAAGAAAGACACCCGCCTAAGGTTCAGAGTCAGCCCAAATCTCAAGAGAGACATCGAAGCAATCGCGACTCGCGAAGGCAGAGTGTTGCTCGGATATGCGAAGCCTTCATCGTGGTCAGATCCGACGTATATAAGAAGCAAGGAGCGAACTTCTATAGTTCGGGACGTCTGGAAGCTGCACTGCTTCTATCCAGACATGTCCAACTCTCCAGGGAACAACCGTATTCGAAATCGAGCCGGAACCTTGACCGCGCGCTGCGCTTCTGGCCGACCGCAGGGCAGCAGCGGACTTCTCCTTGGGCAGTCATGAAGTGACCGTGCCGGGGGAGGAAGATGTTTTCCGGCTTCAGATCACCGTGGGCGATTCCCTTGTTGGGGGCCGCGCCGATGCCGCACACGATCTGCTCAGCAGACTCAATCGCCCCGCGCACGGGCAGGGAACCGAAACGCCGCCGCTAACGCAAGGTCTCGCCCTCCAGCGCAAACGCGGAATTCTTGCGCAAGGGGACTGCACACCTCTTGTCGAGATATTCGAGAATCTCCAGGAACCGGGGTATCGCCTCCTCCCGGCGCGCGATGACCTCTACGACAAGCTCTCCAGGAAACGAGCCGCACTGCCGGTTCAGTGCCACAATAAGTTCTTGGATCTCCAGGATAAATGTCGGAGTAACATCTAGGAGGAGTCTGCTGGCATTCCTTTTGAATGGATGTCCAGCGAGATGCACACACGCACTGGAATCGTCAGTGCGGGCGGCTAGCGTTCTCTGTGCTTGGCCAAGACCGGATTTGCCCTGGCCAGTGAGTGGTGTCTATCTAATATGAAGCCGAACAAGATCTTAAGAAACCTTATCCTTGAAGTCGTCGATGACCAGATCAGCAGCGGGGAGCCGCCCGAGACTAGGGTAACGTACCATCGTCTCGTGAAAGATGGAATCGAAGAGCAGGAAGCAAAGCGGCTGATCGCGTGTGTGCTGGCTAGCGAACTCTTCGATGTTATGAAATCGGAGCAGCCCTACGACCATGATCGATACGCTAAAGCCCTCAATCGTCTGCCCGAATTGCCGTGGGATTAGAACAATAGACCAGCTAAGGATCTACTGCCCAGTGCTGGGTCGACCAAGGCATTCCCATCCTCACGCGGGATCGGTACTTCGCCGGGCTTTCGCTCAAACAGCGGATCTCAATCCTGTAGTGGACGGAGACGCAGTGAGCCGACGTGCAGTCGTCGTACCCTATTTGCGACTCAGATATAGTCTTGAGTGTCATGGAAAGAGAGAATGCCGGCGCGGGGAAGGTAGGATTGTCTTGGGCGGTAGACAAGGGTCTCGCCCAGGAGGGCAGAATGCAGGATGCAGGAATGCCCGATTTCGCCAGGTGCTTAGCTGCGTGGGCGATTAGGGAAATTACTGAATTGGTTGGGGCTGGCAGCCGGGTTGACCCGCCGCCACCGATCTTGCCCGCCTGGTTATAGGAAGGGCAGTGCAGCGCCCAACGATTCGAAGTCGCAGTGAGACCTTACTAATTGCGCGGGAAAAGGATGCTGATCGATGAATGCACCAGCGATGACATTTGAAGAAGTACGAGCCGCCTTGAAGCAACGTTTTCCTATGATCATGGTTGATACCGTGACCTCGCTGGAGCCAGGCAAGAGGATCCGAACAACGAAGAATGTTACGGGGAATGAGATTCAGTTCCTTGGGCATTTCCCCGAACACGCGGTGATGCCAGGAACCATGATTGTGGAGGCAATCGGCCAGTCCGCCTCCATTCTGTTCTCGAAGACGACCGGGACGGGAACACAGCCAGGTGAGTTTCTTGTGCTCGGCGCGATCAACGAGATGAGGTTTCTGGTCCCCGTGTTACCCGGAAGCAGGTTGGACATTGAGGTGCAGGTGCTGAAGTTCATTGAAGATTTCGCGCTCGTGGAAGCGGTTGCCACAGTCGACACTACGGTGGTGGCTAGAGGTAAGCTGGGCTTCGCCCGCCGTGGCTTGCAAGCTCGCCCCTCTGAGCCCAGTTTCTCTTAAGTCCGGATGCTCGGCGGATTTGGAGGCTCTGGCTCGCCAGGCATTGTGGGAGCCTCGATCAGCGTCGGACCTTCCCTCTCACTTCCTTCCCGCACCGCCTTCGCGACGCCGTCCAGCACGCAGGCGTGGGTGCGGTGTGAGCATAGCATCGGTTAGGGACGAACTCCACGAAGCAAGGCACACATCATCCCGCATACGGGCAGGTCCGCACGGCATCTGCTGACCCTGCGGGTTCTGCTACACTTCAGCCAAGGTTTTGCTCCATGCGCACTCCGTATTAAATAGGACTTGAAAGGAAACCACGATGAGCATTGATATCGCGTCACCTCACCTTTTCTCCGAATTCAGGAACAAAATATCAAGCCGTCGTGCACGAGTCGGAGTCATTGGGCTGGGCTATGTTGGACTTCCCCTGGCTCTGTTATATGTCGAACAAGAGTTTCCTGTAACTGGTTTCGACATTGACCAGAACAAGGTGCAAGCCCTCACAGAGGGGAAGTCATACATCTACCGAATTGCCGAGACGGAGATACAGGAAGCACGTGCAAAGGGGCTGACAGCGACCTCTGAGTTCTCTCTGTTGGCGGAGATGGATGCGATTATCATCTGCGTTCCTACGCCGTTGAATGAGTACCATGAGCCCGACCTCACGTTCATCACCAACACTGCTCACGCGATCGCCCCGCACCTACGAGCCGGGCAGCTGGTGATGCTGGAGAGCACGACCTATCCCGGGACGACCGAGGAAGTACTTGTACCCATTCTTGAAAAGGAAAATCCGAATGGTCTAAGGGCAGCCCGCAGTATCCCGTCCGCCCCGCCCGCGAACGAATTCTATGTGGTCTTCTCTCCGGAAAGAGAAGATCCAGGAAATACCACAGTGGCGCGTCACGACATCCCGAAAGTGATCGGAGGGTTGGATTCAAGGGCGGCGGACTTGGCGGCTGCTCTGTACGGATCGATCTTCCGTCGCACTGTGCAGGTCTCTTCTCCTGCGGCCGCGGAGATGACCAAACTATTGGAGAACATCTATCGTTGCGTCAATATCGCGCTGGTCAACGAACTGAAGCTGCTCTGTTTGCGGATGGGGCTCGACATTTGGGAGGTGATCGCGGCGGCGTCCACCAAACCGTTCGGATTCCAGCCCTTTTATCCAGGGCCGGGGCTCGGTGGCCACTGCATTCCTGTGGATCCGTTCTATCTATCTTGGAAGGCCAAGGAATGGGACTTTCGAACTCGCTTCATCGAACTGGCGGGTGAAATCAATGTGGGGATGCCGTACCATGTCGTCGCTTCGGTGGCCTCAGCGCTCAACCAGCAGAAGAAAGCGCTGAACGGTGCCCGCATAATGATTCTAGGCGTCGCCTATAAGAGAGACATCGACGATTTACGGGAGTCTCCTGCTTTAACGATCATCGAGTTGCTGCAGAAAGAAGGTGCCGAGGTCAGCTACAACGACCCCTACATTCCAATGATTGGCAAGGGACGCCGGTACAACCTGCAGCTGAGATCTTCTGCTCTGGAAAAACTAGATGCATACGACTGTGTGCTGATTGTCACCGACCATTCCGCTTATGACTACGCCAAGGTGGTGAAGGAAGCGCAGCTCGTGGTCGACACGCGCAATGCGACAAAAGGGATAAGCAGTTCGAAAATTGTGCGCTGTTGATCGGAAGCGGAGAATGCATACACTGACAAGTGTTCCCTGTGGTGCTCTTCACGACTTCAAGCTTCGTCAGTTCAAGGTCGGGCCAGCGCTGCAATTACTCATTGACTCCATAGCCCAGGGATGGCCCGTACGATGCGTTTTTTTCGATTGTGGCGGGGATGAAATTCGGGCGAGGGGGGAAGACCCTATGCTGAAGCCGCCGATGTTCTTGGCTCCGAGAATACGATCCATTCCAAGGTTGAGAACGGTAGATAAACGTTCGGTGCATCCATCTTAGCCATTGCGCTGCCTGTAATCTCTCGCAAGGCCGTCACCATGTCGTCGCTCAGAAAACAGAGCCCAGTTTCATCTGTGGCAGCAACCGTGCCGGAGAACGCCCGGCTGAAAAGAGAGACTTTCACGACCACGCGCTTGCCCACAAGCTTGGCTTTGAACGAAGGCGAGTCTGGCAGCGACATAGTTCCTCCGCAGAAATACTTCTGGCAATAGATTGCGGCCCGCACGTCGATTGAACAAGCCCGGTTCAGGATCTGCCGTTACGACGGTAATTAACCCCGTAGTGCTCCGCGCAGCGAAAAACCTGTCGCCTGATCCCCTTGATGGTTGCCTTGCAGGAGATGGATCAATGAGTGCAATGGCGATTTAGCGTCAACACTCCATAGTCTCCGCGTCACCCACGTTCCCTTTTCTTGGTCACCCCACGCAGGAATATCGTCTGCCCGACCGCCAGTCGACCGGTGCGAGTGACGGCGCCGTAGATTCCTGCGTTGTTCTGGTTCACCCGAACGACCGCCTTTAGCACTTCTGGCGCCGGACTGGCTGAATCGGGATCAAAGTTCACAATGGAGCAGCGTTCATCGCGCATCGTGACGGTAATGGCGGGGGCGTCGTCTTCCTCGCCGAATGAGAGCATACCGCCCAACCACTCGTCCTCCTGGAAGGGAACTGATCGCAGCGAGCGAACCACAACATTCGGGCGAAATCGCCGCACGTCCGGGCTCACAGCTGCGAGTCGTGCGATCTCGCGCACCGTATCGAGGGCGATCACGGAGATGCTCGCTTCATCGAAGATGCCATGCTTCAACTGCATCATCTGCACGGGAGCCCCGTACCGGCGTCCGATCTCCGCGGCCAAGTCCTCTCCAAAGACAGGCATCTCTAAGCCATCCGGCGTGCAAATATGCGTCGGAAGGTGAAGGTCTCCCTGAGCTCCGTCTTCACGAGCATCGCCTTCACGGCGCTGCGGAGCAAACAGGAGCAAGTCGGGTAGCTTGCTTGCCGTTAGCCACGGAAACCCGCTCTGGTTATCCGTCCGCCGGAATGCTAGGCGTCTGTCACCATCGAGGCCGTGCCAGCCCATATTGGCGACCTCGAGCCGTTCGCCGCCCATGGACTTGACGGGATACCGAAAGAGCGCCTCTACATGTCCGATCTCTACAAGCATGCTCGATCCGAGTCCGCCCAACAGCGTATCACTGGAAACCAATGGGGGCGCAAAGGCAACGACAAGAAAACGTGACAAGCAGGCTGACTCGCCATCTCACATGTCTGAGAGGTTTGGCTTTGCATTCCGCTTTTGGACGATACAACAACCTGCACTTGTAACGAACGCGCGCTATGTCGTTCTCGGTGAGGGAGGCTTGATTTGAAAGCAATAGCGCAGATTGCTGGCAGGATTCGATCATGCCCAGGTGTGTATAGAGGGCGTCAAAACTTAAGACAGAGCAACTCAAGGCGGGCCAACCTTGTGTCTTTTCAGACCCCCAGCGGCTCGCGCTCCTCGTCCGACCGACGAACCCTCTGGATAGAAGCAGTCGCACCCACCCCTTCACAAGCGAACACTCGCCGTAACCTGCGAAGATCATTCAGAATGCGCCCGCTTGCTTGAATGTGTTGTTGCAACCTCTGCAGCTTGTAGAATACCAAACGAAGCGCATCTAACTGGCGGCCAGCGGGGGATGCAGATGCTGATTTCTGGTCAGCCTCGACATCATTCAGGACGCGAGCGAGTTCCTCTGCGAGAAGACGCAGATAGTCCTGCGCACTTTCTATACTCTCGAACGGATTTTTGCGTTGGTAACCCATGTTAGGCCGGAAACCGAATGGCAGATTCCCACCCGCTGTAAGGGCATCTGGAGGGCCATAGGATAGCCATCTAAGTGCTTTCGTACCAGCGCCTTAGCGTGGCTGTTCTCCTCGAGCGGGACTGTGTGTGCAACCTTCTTCATGTGGTTGGGCACCTCGAGATCACTTCCCACAGGGGTCCCCATTCAACGGCCTGATTAATACCGAGTGTGAATGGAACGGTCTCCATCTTTAAAAGTCTATGCTCTATTTGAAGGCTTCGTGACGCGGAGATACTCAAGAGTCAAGCCCACCCGGGGAATGCGGAAGGAGGTCTACGGCCTCTCTCACGTACCATCCCACCATGCGCGCCAGAGTTTCGACCGCGGCGGTGAGCATTCCCACGTGATCGCCCGGTACTGTCTCGACCTCGAGGGTTCCCACCAGATGCGACCAGACTGGCACCGGGTCTGAAGGGAAATGTGAAACGATTGCAGCCCGCACGAACTTGACCCTGCCGTTGTAGAAACGTGGACGGTAGTTGCGCAGCGCGCGATGTTGTGCCTCCTTCACCCGCTGCATCGTTCGGGCAATCGATTGTTCCACAGGTGAATGACCGAGCAGGTTCGCGCCCTGCCTAGCGAGGGCCGACTGATGGGAACTCCCAGACGCCCGCATCCCGCCGGACATGCGCTGCTTTGCCAACTGCAGGGCCAGACGGGCATGTTGTCCGATCGACAGGTGGCACCGATGCGGGTAGGAATCCAGCATGGCCAGCAATGCGACGTTGTGTCCATTTGCCGACAACCGCCGAGCTACTTCCAGACTCACTAACCCTCCGAGGGAATAGCCGACAAGAAAGTAGGAGCCGCCGGGCTGGATCATCCGAATCGCATCGAGATGTGCCTGCGCCATATCTTCGATGCGATCAAAAGGCTCTTCCACGCCGTCGTTTCCCCTCGCTTCCACGCCGTAGATTGGCTGGGTCAGTGGCAGGCACCGGGCAAGCGGTACCAGGTCGATGACGCTGCTGCCTATGCCGTGGGTCATAAAGACCGGCGGGCCGTCAGCGCCGGGCTTCAGCAGCACGAGCGGCGAACGGGACGGCGGGAGCTCTAACCGGGCGGCAAGAGCGACAATCGTTGGGGCGGCACAGACGGTCACGGGAGTGAGATGCTGACCAGTTTGCTCCGCGATCTCTGCGAACAGCCTCGCGGCCAGCGAAGAGGTTCCGCCCAGCTCAAAGAAGTCATCGTTGATTCCGATGGGAGAGCGCTGCAGCACACGCTGCCAGATCGAGGTCAGCACTTCAATCGCCACAGAGAGGGACCGATCAGTCATAGATGAGAGCGCCAACCTGCCGGCTGCAACTCATTATAAGGATCTCTCAAGCCAGGCTGTTGGTCGTGAAAACTCACCCATCGGCCAGTCGGAGACCGGTGATTCAAATCAGTTGCGCTGGTTTGCAGTGTCGGGTTTCGGGCGCACCTCTGGGATGCTTCGATACGCGGAGCGATTCTCTGCCATGGAGCCGCGGCTTGCCGCTACACCGCTGTCGCTGAGCGCAAGGACGGCATAGGCCGTCGCCGCATCCCGCATGAAATGCCCAGCGTTCGACGATGGATTCCGTCGTAGAGTTAGGGATAGCGAAGGCCAGGATCCGTCTTCGCTGCTCTGGCTGCTTGCAAGCCAGGATAGTCCGCTCTTCAGGGTCTCATCCTGCGGCGACACTCCAGCTTCCTGCAGAACGAAGGTGATCAGTCCCGTGGCATAACCGTCGCTGTCTGCGCTTTGCCGCGACCAATCGGATCGCAACCGGACCCTGACGAATGAGTGCAGGCTCCATCGGTTTGGCCATGCGAGAGAAGAAAGGGCCCAGCCCCCGTCCGCCTGCTGCGCCTTGCTGACCTCGCGGATTATGGTGTTCTGCCGATCCGCATCGACAAGCCCGGGCCATTTGGTGGAAGCCCACAACAGGACCACGCGGTTCATTCTGGATTGGGCCGGATATTCGCGGTTCAGGTAGTCGTGCAACAGGCTGAGTTTCTCCTGAATATCTGGGGACGCGCGGTAATTCTCCGGAGCGATGCCGGTTGCAACTGCCGCGAGAGCGGCACCGTAATACTGCGAATCGGGAGCCTCCCAAGGCTCCATGCCGAACTGGAGCCAGGGCCAAGCACCCTTTCCTTCTCCTTCCGTCCGCTGCAGTGCCCACATGTTGCTGAATGCCATCCGCGTAATGTCGCTGAGCTTGCCGATCTGAGCGTCGCTGCTGGCCAGGATCAACGCGTTGAGAACCGCCTCGGTCCCGCGAGATTCGGCAAGCTTGCCGTTGCCGTATCCCTCATCGGAGTAATATGGCCCGACCTGGTTCCACAGACGTACTCGTTCAGTGACGTTCTGCAGGATCTTGCGTTCGTTGTCCGACGGTTGCCGTTCGGCCAGAGCCGCGCGAAGGGTCGGCCGCGAGAGCACGTAAGGCACAACCGTGTGACAGGAGACGCAGAATGTTCCATGGTCGCGGGCGGACCCAGGCCATCCCATCCAGGTTGTTTCCCTCACATCGAGATAGGCTGCGGCAGCCTTTGGGTCCCAGGATTTGTTGACGGTTTTCGACGGGTGCGAGCAGCCCGCCAGGCAGCCGGCTACCAGACATAGTGCCAAGACCCGTCCTCGCGTCGGTTCAGACATGGAAGTTGCCTTCTTGCTTGCTTCAGCGGAAGTCCAAGAAGGGCAGAGACTGATTCTTGGCGGCGAAACCCCAGTGATATCCCTCGCCACAGAGCCTACAAAAATCTCTCACAGTCGAAGAGACAAAGCAACTGAAACCGCCATGCACTACAAAGGGACCTCGATCAGCGTCGGTCCTTCGCTTTCGAATCCCTCCCGCAGCGCTTTGGCAAATCCCTCCAGTGAATTAACCCGGGTGCTGGGCACTCCCATGCCCTTTCCCAGTTGCACCCAATCAAGATCAGGGCGCCCGATTTCAAACATGTCCAAGGCCCGCGGTCCGGGTTCTCCCGCACTCAGGTACGAAAACTCGCGCTTCAGGACCGCATAGTCGCGGTTGGCAAAAATCACCGTCGTTATGTTGAGGCCTTCTCGAGCCATGTTCCAGAGCGCTTGCAGCGTATACATCCCGCTGCCGTCGGCGCTGAGGCATAGCACACGCCTACTAGGGCAGGCCACGGCCGCTCCCACAGCTAACGGAAGGGCGATTCCAATCGATCCTCCGGTGTTCCCCAGCCAGTCGTGCGGCGGAGCTCCCCTGGTTTCCGCCATCATTCCTCGGCCGGAAGTCATGGATTCGTCTGCAACGATGGCATTCTCGGGCAAAAGTGCCCCTACCACAGCGGCCAACCCAGGCAGAGTAATCGGGCCGTAAGGCAGAGACGGGCGTTCTGGCTTTTCTGTTGACGGTTCCCTGCGCCGTACTGACAGCGCCGGTTCCAGCGCCTCAAGTGCACCCACGTAGTCCTCGCCAGATCTGGCCAACGTGTGAATCTCACAGTCGGGCGAGGTGAGCACACTGTTTTTTCCGGGATAAGCGAAATATGCGACCGGCGCGGCGGAGCCGACTAGGATCAGCTGACGAAATTCCTTGAGCTGGTCGACTGCCTGTTCGAGCACGTAGTTGATTCGCGCGACTTTCGGGATTCCAACTCCCCGTTCGAGGCGGGCAATTGGGTAGGGGGCTAGGAGAGTTGCATGTGAAGCTGCGGCGATACTCCCGGCCGCCGCCAGCCCCTTTCCGTAGAGTGCGTTTCCCGACATGAGAATGGCGGTCGGAAGGCCGGATCGGAGCATGGCCGCTGCACGTTCGATCGCCTTCGTACTCGGCATGGGGGAGCGGGGCGCAGGCGTAGCAGTTGCGACGACTCCACCGTTACTCCATGCGACATCGGCGGGGACAACTAAGGTGGCAATGTAGCCCGGCGCAGTGCGTGCTGCAGTGATCGCCGCAGCCGCATCTCGACCAATATCCGCCGGCGCTTCCGACGTTCGGACCCAGTGGCAAAACGGCCGAGCGATCGCTTCTATGTCTGAAGTCAGGGGCGTATCGTGGCACAGATGAGAGATAGCGTGCTGACCAACGACATTGACGATTGGCACCTGAGCCCGCCGCGCGTTGTGCAGGTTTGCGAGCCCATTGCCCAGACCCGGCCCGAGATGGAGAAGCGTACATGCCGGCTTCTCCGCCATGCGCGCATATCCGTCGGCGGCTCCGGTCACAACTCCTTCAAAAAGGCCGAGCACGCACCGCATTTTGGGGATTCGGTCTAATGCCGCAACGAGGTGGATTTCCGAAGTGCCCGGGTTCGTGAAGCAGGTATCCACACCGCTTGCGATGAGTGTGCGAATTAGACTCTCCGCGCCGTTCATAGTTGCTGACTATTTGTCCTCTATCCTTATCACAATGGCGTGAGCTCCGGGGTAGGAAGATCGGGCTCTGGTGATTTAACCAGTACCCGGGATTGTAGCAGTGGGAATCGAGCGTGAGTCTGTTTGGGGACTACCGGCAGATTGATTCTCTGCTACAGGATTTGCTGTCCTGGCGTCTTCACTGTGCGCAGGCACTGGGGCAACCTGTTCTGCACCCGTGTTGGGAATCACTTAGCTTACCCGTGGCCCCGCAATCTCCTTCCGTCACTGATCGAACAATTCGATGCTCTGGGAGAACAAAAGGGGAACAGAAGAGGGCTAAAAGCCAGCTGCGTTGCAGAGTATGCAACCTCTTGCAACAGTTGCAAGAACTCTCATCTTGACAACAGGTTGGGAGGGCGGTGAAATAGGTTGTCGGTCTTGGGATTTGTCCAAGAGAGACGGTAATGTAACCCGGCCAGACTCCCCCCTGCCGAGTGGCGGATGATGAATCGGAACGTCAGGGGAGTGGAAGTTATGATGAGACGAAACCCGAAGTGGTGGCTGGCAATTGCTGTGCTCGTCCTGCTAACGCCAGTGTTGTCGGCTGAGCCGTATCACCATAAGAAGGACGGATGCGACAACCGCGAAAGTGCTAAGTGCCGGCAGGTTCCGGAGGGTGGTTCTGCTGCTACCTATCTGCTTGGGGCCGGAGTTGTGTGTCTGGGAGCGATGTTCATTCGTTCTCGGGCTTCCAAGCTCCGCCTTTCCTAATCTGAGTTGCAAGAAAATCAAGCCCGCGCGCGAGTAACCGAGCGGGCTTTTTGTTTGTGGCCCGTCCGCCCAAATCACTTTCCTCCACGTTGCCATGCCCGTCCTTTGCCACCCCCCTCGACCACCACCGGAGTTCGGAATTCGCATCGAGTCAGGACGCACAAAAGCACGACAACGGCGGCCACCGCAAGGCTCCAAAAAACTATCCCCCCTTGGCGATGTAACCTTCCATCAAGAAAACCAGGGTCTACTCGAGTTCCGAGCTCCGCGATGGTGAAGATGCGGAGGGCGTTTTTCGCCACCGACAGTGGTAGCGCAATCACGATCAGCAGAGCTTTCTTCCACAATGAACGAAGGAAGAGATGGGCTAGGACCATCGTGGTAATGATCAGCATCATGCTCGAGCGGATACTGCTGCACTCGCGTGCCACTTCGATGTCCAGACCCGGGATGGATAACATGATGCCTTCCCGCGTCACCGGAACCCGAGCGCAACGAAACAGAATGCTCGCCGCTACGGTCGATTGATGTTGCAAAAACTCGGTGACCCAGCTCAATGCATGTTCGGGGAAGGGAACTACCAGGAACAGAAAGCACAGGGGAAACAGAAGGGATCGGAAAGTCTGCAGTCCAAAGCAGAGGATTACGCAGCCGATCCACCAAATGACAAGCGCAAATATGCTCAGCGATAAGAAGTCGTTAGGAGATAGGTGCCCAGTGGTCCAAGCGCTGACAGCCCGGAGGAGTAGGGCTGCAGTCAATAAGATCGCGCCCAAGCGTCCTCTCGACTCGAAAGTCAGCCGCGCTTCTTTGCCTTCAAGATAAACCAGCGCCATACTCAGCGGCAGGATGAGCAGGATATGAGTGTGTGCATCGCTGCTCAGAGCAAGTTTCAAGTTGGCGGCAATTGGGTGCCACCAGACGACCAGGGATCCGGCGACAAGAGCAGACAACTCGATATATCGCGCTCGGTTTGTCACTGGATTTCCCGACACAGGATCGGCGCCGCGCCCGCCACCTGTTCTACACGCCTCTTTCGCAGAAACCTACCGACCGGTTGGCCCGTACCTGCGCAAACCATATTTATGCACGGTCGGGTCACAGCCGAATCGCCGAAGATGAGTGGGCGAATGACCAATAGAGTTCTCGGGCCTTGGCATAGATGGGTCCGGGTTGAAGAAACTGGCCATCGATTCGGGTCACGGGCACAACCTTGGAATAATTCCCCGTCGAGAAGATCTCGTCTGCCAACTCGAAATCCTGATATGTCAAAATCTTCTCCACCACGGTCACACTCGCTTCGCGCAGCAGCCCGATTACTCGTTGGCGGGTTATCCCGGCCAGGAAGGTTCCGTTGGGGATAGGCGTATAAACAACACCCTTCTTCGCCATAAAAATATTGGATGTGGCGAGCTCTGCGACGTTTCCCAGTACGTCACAGACAATTGCATTATCGAAGCCCCGTGCGTGGGCGTGGAAAAGTGCGCGAGCATTGTTGGGATAGAGACATCCGGCCTTGGCATCGACCGGCATGGTGTCCAGCGTGGGCCGGCGAAACGGGGACAATGTAATCGAGAACCCTTTCGGCGGACGCATGGGCGCTTCATAGATGCAGAGACACCAACGAGTCGACTCCGGATCATGGGCTTGTACCCATGGCCCCTCCTTCTCCGCCCAGTACATGGGCCGGATGTAAAGCGCCGCATTCTTGTCGAATCGTGCAATCCCTTCCCGCGCGAGGTTGACCCAGGTTTCGGTTGAAACCGTCGGCTTAAGAAACATCTTCTTTGCCGATTCATTCACGCGCGCACAATGAAGGTCGAGGTCGGGCGTGACGCCTTCAAACGCCCGCGCACCGTCAAACACCAGCGAACAGAGCCAGGCGGCATGGGTGCGTGGACCCATGATCGGCACGTTGCCTTCATGCCACTTATCCTCGAAGTAGGTCCAAGTTTTTGACCAACCGCCCTCGACTGCCATACTCCTCCCTCGCTCCTGCAACATTCTCGAATGCGTGATTCCGCTGGCGGACAACGGGTCGTACCGGATCCGCAAGTCAAGGTCTTCGAACTCACTGATTCACCCGTAGCCCGTAGTCGGTACGTTACGACAGTGCAATTCACCAGTCAATGACACTACAGTGGCACAGTTCACGTCCTTGAGCCCCGCGCCAATCAGGTGGGGCGCTCATTTCGAACTGGCTTGGCCGCGACAGAAAAGAGGCGAGGCGGTGGAGGGGAGGGCGGCGCTCTGTTTGCCGCGTGGGATTGCAACAGTAATTTCATTCGAAGAGGAACTGAGCTGTCCGCTGCTACTGATCGCGGTTGCAACGTAGAAATAAGTGGCTCCGTCCTGCACGAGATCGTCCACACAAGCTGTGCCGACTACGGGGGTGGAGTTGATCTGTTCGCACTCGCTGCATGTGGGATTCTTTCTTGCCGCTTTCCTCTTCTGGCTCCGATACAGGCAGTAGCCTACACCCGTGCTGTCGGGGTTGCCCGAGGGGGCGCTGGCGTTCCACGTGAGGATCACCCTGTGATCGCCCATCCCGGGCTGTGATCGCTTGAGCTGGGCGATGCCCGCCGCTGGACACACAGGAGGAACCGGAGCAGGACTTTTCAAAGCCAGCCGTTTTTCGGTGGGGGCATCCTCCAATTTCAAGCGTACTCTCCTAACATTGTTATCCCGGCAGGCTGGGCAAACAGATTGAAACACGAGGAGCATTAGAATCGCTAAGACACTGTGCAGCTGCGCGCAGTCTTTCGAACGATATTTCATCCAGTCAGTTGAGTAATCGAAATTACGGCCTTATGAATTGATTATGCTACTGTTTTGACCCTGCTGCCATTGGCGTGCGAAGTGCTGGAAAACGGCTCAGGACATTGCAACAGTCGCCTGACCTCCGGCCCCTCACAAAGTAGAATGGAAACATGAGAGATTGCCGCCAGTTCTATATCGATGGGAGGTGGGTGAATCCAGCCGAAGGGATGGATCTTACAGTCACGAATCCAGCCAATGAGGAGCCCATCGCAACCATTAAGCTCGGCAGTGCCGCTGACGTTGCTATCGCTGTGGCCGCAGCCAAGAAAGCGTTCACGCCATACTCAGAGACCAGCCCTGAGCAACGCTTGGCTCTCTTGCACAGGATCATTGAGGTTTACCAGGCGAAGAGTAACGAGATGGCTGAAACCATTTCTCTGGAAATGGGGGCTGCGATATCGTTGTCACGAAAGGCGCAAGTTCCGGCGGGGCTGGCGCACTTGGCAGAGGCGGCAAGGGTTCTGGAACACTTCAAATTCGAGGAACTCAAGGGTTCGACTCTGATGCGGAAAGAGCCGATCGGAGTGTGCGGGCTTATTACCCCGTGGAATTGGCCAATGAACCAGATTGCCTGCAAGGTGGCACCGGCCCTCGCGGCAGGCTGCACGATGGTCCTGAAACCGAGTGAGTTGGCGCCGCTTTCAGCTTATCTGTTTGCACGGATTCTCGATGAAGCCGGTCTCCCCCCGGGGGTCTTTAATCTGGTCAACGGGGATGGTCCCACCGTAGGGTCTGCCCTGGCTTCGCATCCTGACGTGGCCATGGTTTCTTTCACTGGGTCCACGCGGGCCGGTGTGGCGGTGGCAATGGCAGCCGCACCGACAGTGAAGCGGGTTACTCAGGAACTCGGTGGCAAGTCGGCGAACATTGTCTCGGGCGATGCTGATCTTATAAAGACAGTCAAAGAGGGCGTGCGGGCGTGCTTTCGCAACGCCGGTCAGTCCTGCAATGCGCCCACCCGGTTGCTGGTTCCGCAATCCAGGATGGCGGAGGCGGCGATGGCAGCAAAGCAAGAGGCCGAGGCGGCAAAAGTTGGTGACCCGCGCAGGGAAGACACTACGGTCGGCCCACTCGTGAGCAAAGCCCAGTTCGAAAAGGTTCAGCGGCTCATCAACCAGGGAATCGAAGAGGGCGCAACTCTGGTCACCGGTGGCTGCGGTCGCCCGGAGGGTATCAGCAAAGGCTACTTCGTACGGCCAACCGTATTCGCCGACGTGCGCAACGACATGACGATCGCACGAGAGGAGATCTTCGGGCCTGTTCTTTGCATCCTACCCTATGAGGACGAAGACGACGCAGTCGGGATCGCAAACGATTCTCCGTATGGCCTTGCAGGCTTCGTAACTTCCGGCAATCTGGAGCGTGCCCGCCAAGTGGCGAGACAGATTCGCGCCGGCAACGTGCACATCAACGGTGCGCCGGTCGATTTCAGCGCGTGTTTTGGCGGTTACAAACAATCAGGCAACGGCCGAGAGTGGGGAGAAGCCGGGCTCGAAGAATTCCTGGAACTGAAAGCGGTTTTTGGCTACGCGAACCGAGTGAAATGAAGACCGAGGAAACTTCTCTGACGATCGCCGCTCTGGCTGCCCCGTTAGCGCAGGGCCCCAGGTGCGGGTTCACCTCTTTTGACACGGAGACACGGAGAATAGGCATGCTAATATCGATCACGTCTCCAAGGTGCCTCACGTTTGCGGACGATTACAATGAAGTTTCTTGAGAAACCGATAATCCAAATCGACACGCCACCAGCAGGCAGGTATGCCGCAAAACGCTGATTTTGCCTTGCCTCCCGATCTGTCGCGTCCCGTCAATGACGGAGCAGCGGATCACCTAGTCGGTATGCCCATACCCAACATCTGTCTCCCCTCGACGTTCGGTGGACTCGTCGACCTCTCGCGGCTAAGTTCGGCTCGGACAGTGGTTTACTGCTATCCCATGACCGGCGTGCCAGAAAAATCGCTGCCGCGAGGATGGGACGGCATCCCCGGAGCGCTCAGCTGTACGCACGAAATCTGTGGTTTTCAGGAGCATTATGGGCTGTTATTAGAGCTGCAGGCGGAAGTGTTCGGCCTGAGCACTCAAACAAAGGGATATCAAGATGAAATGGCAAACCAGCTTCATCTTCCCTATGAGATTTTGAGCGACGTCGACTTCAAGTTTTGTGACGCCTTGCGCTTGCCGGCGTTTGAGGTCAATGGAATGCGGTTCCTAAAACCCCTGGCATTGATCATACGAGGCGGACGAATCGAACACGTATTCTATCCCGTTTCTTCGCCGAGTGAGATCGCCGATCAGGTTGTGCAATGGCTCGCGGATCATCCGGTTGGCTAGAACATTGCTATCCCATCGACTGACTCTTGAGGGATCCTTTGCAAGTCAGGCTGCACCTGCAAAATGCGCTTCGTAGGTCACGATGGTCAGTGGCGAATCGAAGGCCCCGGTGCTGACCGCGCCAAATGTGCTTCCACAAAGATTGCTGGCGATGGTCTCGAGTACGAAGTTGAAGCTTAAGGGCATCTGGACCGTGCAAGGTGGCGATCGGAGTCCGAAATAGTTATGCATATTCTTCACGTTGTCGGGGCTCGACCGAACTTCATGAAGGCTGCACCTGTGCTGCACGCTCTCGGAAAGCGGGCAGGCGTGCAGCAGACACTAGTGCACACTGGCCAGCACTACGACGCCAACATGTCAGATGTCTTTTTCTCCCAGCTTGAAATTCCAGCACCGGATGTCAACCTGGATGTTGGTTCCGGTAGCCATGCGCGGCAAACGGCTGACATTATGAGCCGTTTCGAGCCAGTTGTCCTGGAGCGTAAGCCAGATGTAGTGCTGGTCTATGGTGATGTCAATTCCACGGTAGCGGCGGCTCTAGTGTGCGCGAAATTACGTGTCCGGATCGGCCATGTGGAAGCTGGACTCCGCTCCTTTGACCGGAATATGCCGGAAGAGATCAACCGGGTCGTCACAGACCGGCTCGCGGATTTTCTGTTTACTCCCTCCGAAGATGGAGACAAGAATCTAGAGCATGAGGGCATTCCGCCGGGAAAGATCTACCGTGTCGGGAATGTCATGATTGATTCCTTGGTACGGCTTTTGCCTGCTGCAATACAGTGTTCCAAGAATGGGTTCCCTGACCGCTATGCTCTAGTCACACTTCATCGGCCATCCAACGTTGACGACAGTCAAACTCTGAAAAGCGTTCTCCAATCCCTACTTGACATAAACGAAGACTTGGATGTGATTTTTCCGGTACACCCCAGGACACGTCAACGCATTGCCGCGTTCGGGCTCAATGTTGAAAAGTTACACCTCTTGGAACCGCTGCCCTACATCGAATTCTTGGCTCTGCAGCGCCGCGCCGTCGTGGTCATCACCGATTCGGGGGGAATCCAGGAAGAAACTACCTACCTGGGGGTACCATTGTGTGTCATCAGAACCTCTGAGACCAGCTTGGCCGCCAGGCCAAGCTACGGTTTGAGTTTCAGTTCCACCCTTGGTTCCTGGTTCCAGCGGCCCAGATTGTAGCGCAGCC
>Ga0209517_10000297_pt1 | contig 87843 bp, 71 predicted proteins | sample PeaSoiMetSII2010_FD_187695 | JGI IMG/M metagenome (GOLD analysis project Ga0209517, IMG submission 187695) | Peat soil microbial communities from Weissenstadt, Germany - SII-2010 (SPAdes) (version 2) | ecosystem: Environmental > Terrestrial > Soil > Wetlands > Peat | place: Germany...
ATGAGGATAAACTAGGCTCATGACGGACTCCCCGCACAACGCTCTCGCTCGCGCTTCTTCTTCCTACCTGCGTTCGGCTATGCATCAGCCTATCCAATGGCATGAGTTTGGGGAGGAGGCTTTTGCGGCGGCTCGACTGGGGAACAAGCCGATGCTTTTGGATATTGGGGCGGTTTGGTGTCACTGGTGTCATGTGATGGATCGCGAGTCGTATGACGATGCCGAGGTGGCGGCGATCGTCAACGAGCATTACATCGCGGTGAAGGTGGATCGGGACGAGCGGCCGGATATTGACAGCCGGTACCAGGCGGCAGTGGGCGCGCTTACCGGGCAGGGTGGGTGGCCGCTTACCGCCTTTCTTACTCCGGACGGCAAACCGTTTTATGGGGGGACGTACTTTCCTCCGGCGGAGGCTTACGGGCGGCCCAGTTTTAAGCGCGTGCTGCTTTCGATTGCTCAGGCTTATCGCGACAAGCACGGCGAGGTGCTAGAGCAAGCGCAGATGGTCGAGAGCGCGATCTCGCGGGCGGAGTCTTTTTCGGCGGGCAGCGGGAAGGTATCCGCGACCGTGATTGACGCGATTTCGGAATCGGCGCGGAAGATGTTTGACGACGTTAACGGCGGATTTGGAAGCGCGCCCAAGTTTCCGCATCCGGCGACGCTCGATCTGGTGATGGATCAGTATGTTCGAACGAGAGATGAAGACCTGCACACTATTTTCGTCAGCACGCTGAAAAAAATGGCGCGCGGCGGCGTCTATGACCAGTTGGCGGGCGGCTTCCATCGCTACTCAGTGGACGAGTGCTGGATCGTGCCGCACTTCGAGAAGATGTGCTACGACAACTCGGAGTTGCTAAAGAACTATGTGTACGCTTACCAGGCAACAGGGGATGAGTTCTTCGCTGGGGTGGCGCGCGACATCATTCGCTGGATGGACGAGTGGCTCAGCGACCGCACCCACGGCGGCTTTTACGCTTCTCAGGATGCCGACTACTCGATGGACGATGACGGCGATTATTTCACCTGGACCCTGGAAGAAACGAAAGCGGCGCTAGCCGAGGATGAGGCTGCGGTGGCGGCGCTCTACTACGACATACAAGAAGTCGGAGACATGCATCACAATCCGGCGAAGAATGTGCTCCACATTGGGACGTCGGTAGAGGAAATTGCGCGGCGGCTGAACATTTCGGAAGAGCGGGCGCAGGCGCTGCTCGCTGCGGCGCAGAAGAAGATGTATGCGGCGCGTTTGTTGCGTCCGACGCCGTATGTGGACAAGACCGTTTATGCGGGTTGGAACGCGATGTGCGTTTCGGCTTATCTGGAAGCTGCCAAGGTGCTTGATCTGGCGGAGGCGCGCCACTTTGCTTTACGCTCGCTCGATCGGCTGCTCTCCGAGGGATGGAATGCGGAGTGCGGGATGAAGCATGTGATTGCTTACTCGGATCCGCGGGCGGAGCGGCGCGAAGTCGCTGTCGTTGTTCCTGGTGTGCTGGATGACTATGCTTTCGCGGTGATTGCGTGTCTGGACGCTTATGAGGCGACGGCGGACCTGAGCTACTTCCGTTTTGCACGGTCGATCGGGGAGGCGATGGTGGCCGGATTCTTCGATCCTGTGGCTGGCGGATTCTTTGACACCCGCGGCGGAGCGGCGGACCGAGCTGCGGACGAACAAACTGCACTCGGCATTCTGGGGACGCGGCGGAAGCCGTTTCAGGATTCGCCGACTCCGGCGGGAAATTCGGCGGCGGCGATCGCGCTGCTGCGTCTGCATGGTTATGCCAACGATGTATCGGATAACGATGCGTCGTATCGCGACCGGGCCGAGCAGACGCTGGAGGTCTATGCCGGGATCGCGGCACAGCACGGCATTTTTGCGGCGACTTACGGGCTGGCGCTGGTCCAGTTCATCCAGCCGCACACACAAGTGGTGGTCGTCGGGAAGGATGACGCGGCCGCGGAACTGTATCGAGCTGCGGTGCGGCCGCTTGGCTTGAGTATGGCGGTTCTGCGTTTGGACGCCGATAAGGCTGTCGCCCAGAACCTGCCACCGGCTTTGGCGGAGACGATCCCGAATCTTCCGGCGCTGGGCGGGGGACGATCCTTTGCGGTGGTGTGCTCGGGGTTTGCGTGCCAGCCGCCGATTTTCGATGCGCAGGAACTGGCGCGCGCGTTGGGATTGCAGGCACGTCCAGCGGCGTGAATTGGGCCGGACGGATTTTGTGGACCTCGGGGACTGAAGCCCCGTCTTGAAATGCGAGCGTGGCTACGGGAGTGGAAGGTCTGCGACTTAGGGCACAACTGAAGAGGCTGGGGAAAGTCGATTTTCGATGTCCAGTCCCTGCAGGGGAATTTCGGCATCGCTAAAGCGATGCCCTGTAACGAAACCTAAGTTTTCCGCAGCCTGTGCGGGCCTGAAGGTCTGCTGCGTCCACGCCGATAGCCATGATAGGACTCCGCGAACGCGGACAGATATTGCACGATACACACTGTGCAACGCACTAGTGCGCACCGCCGTGCTGCCTTTCTAGCGCCTGAAGTTCCCTGGGTTGACTGCCGATGAAACGAGAAGGCGGCGTGTCCCGTCATGTCTTCTGACTTCCTCGATAACCCGAAGCTGTTCCGGCATTTGGTGGAAGACTTGCCGGTGGGGATTTACATCGTGGACCGGGAACGGCGGATCCGTTTTTGGAACCGGGGCGCGGAGCACCTCACCGGGCATCTGGCGCACGATGTGGTGGGACATGTCCTGGAAGATGTGGTGCAGGCCTGCGACCGGCGGGGCAACAGCTTGAATGGCGAGCGGTGCCCAGTGACGATGACCCTCAGCCAGCGGCAGCCGCAGCATTGCACTGCTTTCTACTTGCACAAGAATGGGCACCGCACGGCGGTGAGGATCCGCACGCGGCCGATCCTTGAATACGGTGATGCGATCGGGGGTGCAACGGTTCTATTCGAGGAAGCGTTTGTGTACCGCGAGGAATTGTCCGGGCCGCCGATGTACGGATGTCTGGACGCGACGACGGGAGTTCCTTCGCGCCGTCTGACGCGAGCGGTGCTGAATGAATGCATGGCGGGCATGGAGGAATCGCATATCGGCTTCGGGTTGCTGCGCATACGGGTGCTGGGGCTGGAGGAGTTTCGCGCAAAACACGGTCCGCAGTCGGTCGTGCCTTTTCTGCGCACCGCGGCGCAGACGTTGCGAAATAGCCTGGATGCGGAAAACTTTCTGGGATGCTGGGGAGAGAACGAGTTTCTGGTGGTGCTGCCCTCGGCCAGTCCGATGATGGTGGCCATGACGGCCGAAATCTTATGGAACCTGCTGAGCCATTCGGAAGTTTTGTGGTGGGGCGACCGCTTCCTGGTTGAGGCAGAGGTGGCCTACACCGTGGCCACTGCGGGCAGCGACTTGGAATCGCTCTTGCGAGAGATGAAGCCTTCGCACGCGAAGGGGATGGCGAAGGCGGTAGCGGTGGGCGTTGCCAACGTTTCTGGACGCTTGCGAGGATGATGCTCCATGTTTGCGATGATTGGCATCGTGGTTGTCTTCGGCTGCATCGTGGCGGGCTATCTGATGGAGCACGGCAATATTAGGGTGCTGCTCCAGCCGGCGGAACTGCTCATCATCGGCGGGGCGGCTTTGGGCACGGTGCTGATCTCGAATCCAGTCCACACTCTGAAACAGATGATGAGTGGCCTCATGGGGGCATTTGGCTCATCGAAGTACACCACCCAGCGCTACATCGATTCCTTGAAGATGATGTATGAACTGCTGCAAAAGGCACGCAAGGAAGGCCTGGTGGCACTGGAGACGGACATCGAGGAACCGGACAACAGTCCGCTGTTCAACAAATACGAAGATTTCGTGAAGAACCATCATGCCGTGGCTTTCGTCTGCGACACGATGCGAATGGCAGTGAGCGGCGGCGTGGAAGTATTCGATCTGGATCAGATGCTGGAGGCGGACATGGAAGTCCATCATCACGAGGCCAGCGAGCCGGTGTCATCGTTGACGACGATGGCGGACTCACTGCCCGGACTGGGCATTGTGGCGGCAGTGCTCGGGGTAGTAATCACGATGGGCGCGCTGGGCGGACCTCAGGAAGAAATTGGACGCAAGGTCGCGGCCGCGTTAGTGGGAACTTTTCTGGGCATTCTCTTGTGCTACGGGCTGGTAGGACCGCTGGCCTCGCGCATGGGCAAGATAGCGGACGAGGAACACGCGTTTCTGCTGGTGTTGCGGGTGACCATGATTGCTTTTCTGAAAGGTGTCGCCCCGATCATGGCGGTTGAGATTGGCCGGCGGACGGTGCCCGGGCATGTGCGTCCTTCGTTCACGGCGGTCGAAGAGGCTTGCCGGGGCGCGAAAGCCGAAGCGGCGGCGGCAGCGGGGGATGCTGGTGCTGGTGCTGCTGCGGCCGCGGGATAAACACGGGCATGCCGACACCACCCATCATCGTCATCAGGAAAAAAGCTGGCCATGGCGATCATCACGGCGGCGCCTGGAAGGTCGCCTATGCCGACTTCGTCACCGCCATGATGGCACTGTTCATCGTGTTGTGGCTGATGAGCAACAGCAGCAAGCAGACGCAGATTGCCATTAGCGGTTACTTCAAAGATCCCAGCGGAACCGGGAAACAGACCGGAAGCAGCCTGACCGGATCGAAGGAGGGCGCAAGCAGCCTGACCGGATCAAAGGAGGGCGCTAGCAGCATGGCCGGATCGGGCGAGAATTTTCAACTGACCAAGGAGAACATGGGGAAGCTCAAAGAGCAGTTGCAAAAGAGTATCCGGAGCATCACCGACCTCGATAAGCTGAAAAAAAATATCGAGATGACGCTGACCTCCGAAGGTCTGCGCATCGAATTGCTGGAATCGGCGGGAGGGACATTTTTCGACAGCGGGAGCGCCACGCTCAACACGAGTGGGCGGGAGCTGCTGACGCTGCTGGCGGTGGAATTGGGAAAAGTTCCCAACCATGTTTCGGTCGAGGGACACACCGACGCCAAACCCTATACCGGCGAGGGCAGCTACAGCAACTGGGAACTTTCGGCGGACCGGGCGAACGCGGCGCGGCGATTGATGCAGCAGTCGGGGTTGCGCGGCGATCAAGTCTCGCAAGTGCGGGGCTTTGCCGACCAGCGCCTGCGCAACAATAAGGATCCGCTGGATCCGTCGAACCGGCGCGTTTCGATTATCGTGCAATACTTCAGCGGCAACCCCGACGAAGCGGAGTCTCCGGGGAAGGATGCGAACGAATCGGGAGAGGGGAAACCGTTAGCAGCAGGCGCGAAGGCGGAATCTGAAACCACGGGTAAGAAAGACGAGAAGTAAAAAAAGGAGGCTGACCATGGAGGCCAGCCCGGAAAGATTGCTTCACGCGATGAAATTACGTCATGTTGCTTAAGTAGTTGAACATCTCGCGACTACTCGTCGCAGCCTTTGTTAGCACATGGATACGGTCCTGAGGGAGCCGGAGCTTTCGGGATAGCAGCATATGCAAACGTACCTACCAGACCTACCAACAGCAGTAACGCTCTGAGTGAACGTTTCATTGGATTTCTCCTTAGGGTCTGCCGAAGGCTAGCGTCAAGCTGCTAGCTTGCAGGCTCAGAAATTATACACACCCCTGCAACTTTCTGATTAATAGGAGGTTACTTCAAGGTCGCAGAACGGGGCAAGAGGTTGACCGGCACTCCGAAAATTGACGAGGCCGTCCGGCAGGCAATAGAAACGGTGTTTACGCTCGTTTCTTAAGGTAATGGTTTGAATAGAATCGCTCCTGTTCAGGCCCTGGGAGAGGGACTGCGGGACGCCCCAAAAATCCTCTTGACAAGGTTTTTGCGCGGCGCCGCTTTTGGGCTCGGCCAGGATTATGGTCGGGTCTTGGAACCGGCTGCCGCGGAGTTGGCTCTGGGGGGATCATCAGAGCGGTTGAGCGGGATATGAACTTCTGCAGCCTCCAGATTCGAGCTTCGCGAAAAGGCGCGCTCCACCATGCCTTCGAACATCGGGATCAGCGAATCGGAAGGCACCGGGTGTTGAAGATCCGCCAAGCCCTGTTCCCATCGCTGGGTCTGCAAGTGGTTGACGGCGGCCACGCACACGGCTTTGCGCGAAAGCGAGTAGCCGAGCCAAACAAGAATGGCAAGAAGATAAGCGGTCATGTTGATCAGGTTGAGATTTTTGAGCGTGACGAATCCCCCCAAATGCAACGCCATCAGCATCAAGTCCACACCGGCGAAGAGCCCAAAGCCGAGAGAAATCCCAAAACTGACTTGCTTCCGGGACACTCCCAGAAAGCGTGAAAACAGGAGCAGAAAGAGAATGAGGCCAAGCTGCACGACGCGGACCGAGCGCTGCAGAGTGGTGAGAACGTGCGACATCAGATCTCGGTCGAAAGAATTCGAAAAGGCGACCACCACCGAAACCAGCAGCATCACCACGCCCGCCCACTTGAACAGCAGAGTGCCCAGGTCTTTCAAAGTGTGATAGGGGCGGAACACGTCGAGGAAAATCTCATGAATAACCTTGAAGCCGAGAACCGCGTTGACCGCCTCGCCCAGCCAGAAAGGCCCGAAATATAAGTTGTAATTGCCGGTGCGCCAAAGCGGAAAGATAACCGCAAAATTCGCAACCTGCACCAGGAGGAACAAGAAAAACACTGGAAACTGCTTGTGCAGCTTACGGCGCCATAACATCACCGCCACCAGCGATTGCAGGATCGGTTGCGCGCACCACAAATAAACGACGATGGTATGGCTGTGCCAAGTCATGGGGACACGCGGGGAAGTACGCGACCCACCACAGAAACCGCCGCGCCTCAACCCTCCTCCACATCCTCAGGCCGATGACCCTTCGGGGTCAACCTACTTAGGTAACCTTAGTAACCGTTACCCTCTGGACAGCTACCCTTCACAGGCTGCGGAAAAAGTCGATATTCGATGCACCGCCTCGAAAGGGGCGTCTGCTTTCCCGTAGAGACACGGCTGGCCGCGTCTTCGGAGACGGGCAAGCCCCGTCTTCACAAGCGAAGAACTTACGGTATCGCTGAAGCGATGCCCTGATACGAAACCGGAGTTTTTCCACAGCCGGTTCAGCCAACCACCGGGTTAGGGCGGCCTAGGCCTGTCCGGCGTCGGGCGTGGAATGCAGGTAGGCGCGCATCATCCGCACTTCATCGTCTTTTTCGTCGAGGTTGTGGAGAAGGATGTCGCGCAAGGAGACGACGCCCTTCAGCTCCCTTCCCGCGCACACTGGCAGGTGCCGAAAACCATGCCGCTTCATCAGGGTCATGCACGTTTCGACGGTGTCATCCGGCGCGACGGTCAGAGGATCTTCGGTCATGACCTGGTTGACCGCGGTGCGGGCAGGATCCTTGCCGCCGACCACTACACGGGTCATCAGGTCGCGCTCGGAGAAAATGCCGGCCAGTTGGCCGTCTCGCAGAACCGGCACAGCTCCGATGTTGTGCTGCACCATCATGCTGGCGACTTCGAGCACGGTCTGGTGAGCCCCGGCGGATATGGGGACTTGATTTCTGAGCAGATCACAGATCAACATTTGCACCTCCCTTGGATTTGTGCCGGAAAAACGATGTGCCCGGCGAACCGCGTCAAATACAATCTGAACGAAGGACGCAAAACCCCTTTTATGTCCGGACCCGCGGCGGAGTATATGTCGAAAAGCGCCGCGGGGGAAGAAAAAAATGCAAGCCGAGGCTGCAACCGGGAGCGCTGCTCTTCCCGAAAGAGGCTACGCGCTTCGACCCGCGCCTAACGAAATGACGTAGGATCTGGCGGCCAAAGCAGCGGGCATCTCGGCGGCGGCGCGAGCGGTAACGATCAGGTTGTAATCTTCACTGGCCCGAAGACGGCGGAACACTGGGGTCGCCTCCTGCGGTTCGACTAGCGCTAGGTATCGCAGGAAGGTGAAGACGTCTTCGGTGGGCTCCAATCCCGGCGCGACGAAGGAGACTTCGACATCTTCGTGGTGGAAGTGCCATCCCAGAGAAGCTGCCAGGCGCACGGCTCGCTCATACACCACGGGCGGCAGAACTCCGGGAGCGGGGTTGTCAAACACGATGCGGAGCTTGCGTTCATCTTCGCGGCTGAACTCGCGCACTTTGAGCGCGCCCGTGCGGGCCGTGGCTTTCCAATCCACATGGCGGGCTGAGTCGTCGGGCATGTACTCGCGGATGCGGTAAAGATCGTAGCCGCGGCCGCTCACAAAGGTTTCGAACTCGCCGGTGACCATGGGAAGAACTTCACGGAACTGTTCGGTGGGCTCGACGACGGGATAGACGATCACTTCGCGGGCCAGATTAATCCGCCGGGTTTTCATCAGGAAGGCGAAGGGAAAGCGCGTCGCCAAACCGAAGTTTTTTTCGCAATAGCGGCCGCGGGCGGGGAAGCTGATCTCCAGGTCGGCGCGGAGTTCCTGTCCGGGGGCGAGAAAAGGGAAATAAACGGATTCTTGCAGGATCGGCTTCTCTGCTTCCTCGCGCACGCGGCGCAGGCGGCGGTCGGGCAGGCGGAGCCACTGGTTCTGGGGCGCACGGTTGCGGGGCAAGCCGAAGGTCGCGGCTCCCCAGCGCCAGCGGGCATTGGATTTCGCTTTGCGCTTGGCCGGAACCACGCGCACGGAAAAGGAGGGCAACCAAGCGCTGGCGTTGCGCAAGAACAGGCGCGCCAGCATCGGACGCGCGGCAAAAACGTGTTCGGGCAAGTGGACATCGAGCTGGAGACTACGGAGCACCAGCGCCGAGGCGATGCCGGAAACCAGAATGGCAGAGAGCAGCGCGGCGACAACAACGTAAAGCAGGTTGTTCCCGGTGTTGATGGCGGCGATTCCGATCACGACGCTGATCAGGATGTAGATCATGCCAGCGCGCGTGACGTCGTAGTCCATGGCTTCGCGGACGTGGCTCGCGACCACCCGCCGCGCCAGGTAGGGCACCGTGGTCAGGCCGACGAAGGTGGCGAGCAAGAGCGCAGCCGACGCCAGAATGATGGTTCCCCAGACGCTACCTGCCTCGCGCGATACCGTGGAAAACAGCGCCGCACCGAAAGCCAGCATCAGGCCCACGATAGCCAGCAGGAATCGCACCCAGACCTGCGAAAGTCCCAGCCGCGGAAAGCGGGACGGAGCTGCGAGTTGCGGGCTCGTTTGCGTGCGTTCGGAAATCACGGGGCTCTCCGGTGCCGAATGTTGCTTCTGCCAGCATATGACGGCGGAGGGGCGAGTGGAAGCGCCGGAAGATATTTTTCACTGCAAGTAATCTATCCGGAGTTCATCTGACCGCAGGCAACTGCCGAGCTGCGCTCGGTTGGACAGCCGATGGCGGCTGTCCCTACGCAACCTTGGACTGGCGCCGGTCCTCACATAAATTTGGGGTTTCAGTAATTTTCGGTTGGCGCCTGGCGGCGATATCTCCACCACAGAAACAGGATCACGGCCACGGCGACAATCAAAACGGCGATATTGAAGCGCTGCATGGCCCGTAGCAGGCTGCGCCAGTGGTGCCCGAACAGATATCCGGCGCTGGCGATGAAGGTGACCCAGACGGCCGCACCCAGGAAGTTGAAGAGAGTAAAAGTTCGCCAGCGCATGCGCAGCACGCCGGCCAGCGGCCCGGCGAAAACGCGCATGCCGAAGACGAAGCGGGCAAAGAAAATAGCGGCTGCCCCGTAGCGGGCGAACATTTCCTCACCACGTTTCAGCGCGGTCGGCGGAATCCGAAAGAAGCCTTGATAGCGATCGAGCAGTGGGCGCCCGCCATAGTAGCCGAAGGCGTAACCCAGATTGTCGCCGAGCGTGGCGGCACAGGTGGCAACCGCGATGATCCATCCGAGATGGAGCTGGTGTTCGGAATAGGCCAGAAAACTTGCCAGCAGGAGCGTGGTCTCACCGGGGACGGGGATGCCGGCGTTCTCGCACAGCAATGCCAGAGCCACGGCCCAGTAACCGTACTCGGCGACGAATGCGCGCAGCGAGTGAAAAAGCGTGGGGCCCATATATTAAAGATCAGAATTCAAGACTGGAAGTTATCTCATAAGTCGTTTTGGGAAGGGCACGGCTTCAGCCGTGCCGCCCTGAGCCAATAATGACGCGGGCCTTAGCCCCTGAGGGCCTCCGGCGGTTTACCCATTCGGTTCATTACGAGACGGCTTCTCGTATTGCAGAGTAGCAAAACGCGAGCAGCGGTGAGCGGGTCAGATCGTGTTTTCGCCGGTGAGGGTTTTGTCGGTGAGAAAATCGACGAGCGCGCGATTGAAGTCCTCGGGCGCTTCTTCGTAGGGCAGATGGCCGACGCCCTCTAACGCCACCAGGCGGGCATCGCGAAAATTCCGGCGCAGCGGCTCGGCGGATGGAAAATGAACGGCGCGGTCTTTCGTTCCCCAGATGAGGAGCGTGGGGTAATCTCGAATCTTGGGGAGCGCCCTTTCCAGTTCCGCGAGGTCTGCCGTCCAATTCCTTACGATACGCGAAGCATGACCGAAGGCGTGATTCTTGAGTACGGGAATGCGGTAGCCATCGAGCGAATCGGGCGGGATTTTTGATCCGTCGCCGAACAGGCGGCGCAGCCACAGGTAGTCGAGGGGGCGACAGCGCTCGATCGTGTGGCGGAAGAGCATGGAACCAAAAGCAGTGCCCAGGAAGGGCGCGAGCCGCTTGCCATGCAGTGACCAGGGATTGACGGGCGCCGCCAAGATCAGTCGTTGCAAGCGCCGATCGTTTCTTTCCGCACGTCCTTCTGCACAAACCGCTGCCACCATAATGGCAACGCCGCCGCCGTGGGAAGTACCGAGCAGGTCGAAATCTTTAATGCCTAACGCATCCGCAAATTGCAGGACGCGCCCGGCGGTGGCGCGTACGGTGCAGTCCATGCCCTCAGTAGCGGTCGACAACCCAGCGCCCAGATTGTCGATGGCATAGAGCGTCGCATGGGGCGCCAGCGCGGGGATGGTGAATCTCCAGGAAAAGGAATAGCCCATCAGCCCATGAATCAGGATGAGCGCCGGGCCCGACCCGGCTTTGAAGTAGCGCATGCGTCCGTCGGCGAGTTCGAGCCAGTGCTCCTCAACTTGCGGCCCCATTGCAACTCCAAGTCCCGCGGTGCCCAGGCTGGTATTGCGATCGTCGGCAAGCGCGGGAATGAATTTTTCTTCGGGAGGTTGCGTTTTTGTGGGCAACGAAATCCTCATCGGCAGAGTCTTATTGAGTGTTAACGCTTTGCTTTGGGGAGCTGACTCCTGGCTCCCCTTTTTGTTGGTCCGAGTCCTGCTTCAGCCCAGCGGGAGACGGGGCAAGCCCCGTCTCTTCAGGCGGAAGAAATTACAGCATCGCTAGAGCGCTGCGGCAACGCCTGAAACTAGGTTCTGCGCTTTCTTCCGCTTTTTGCCCACCAGCTTCTTCAGCACCCTGATGCCTTTATCCACGTGCTTTTCTTCCAGCAGGAACGGCGGCAGGAAGCGCAGGACCGTGTCCTGGGTTGCGTTGAAGAGCACGCCCTCCGCCAGCGCCTGCTCAACCAGGGGGCGCGCCGGAATGTCGAGCACGAGGCCCTGAATGAGTCCGCGGCCACGCGCTTCACGGGTTGCGGCGTACTTGGCGACCAGTTCCTGTAGCTGTTGATGCAGGTATCCGCCAACCTTCACGACGTTTTCGAGCAGGCGCTCTTCTTCAATGATCGCCAGATATTCGAGCCCGACGCGGCAAGCCAGCGGACCGCCGCCAAAGGTGGTGCCGTGTTGTCCGGGCGAAATCGCGGATGCGAAATGTTCTTTCGACAGGAACGCTCCGAGCGGCAACCCCGCGGCGATCGGCTTGGCGATGGCGACGATGTCGGGAACCACACCAAAGCTCTGGAAGGCGAAGATCTTGCCCGTGCGGCCGAGGCCGCACTGGATCTCGTCGAAGACGAGCGCGGCCTGGTGCTGGTCGGCCAGCGTCCGGCACGCGCGCAGAAAGTCTTCCGAACACTCGAGGATTCCGCCTTCGCCAAAGATAGGCTCCAGCACGATGGCGCAAGTGTTGGCATTGACGGCAGCTCGCAGTGCTTCAACGTTGTTCTGGGCCACAAAGGTCACGTTTTCGAGCAGAGGCTCAAACCCTTTGCGGTACTTGTCCTGGCCGGTCAGGGACATGGCGCCAAAGGTTCGGCCGTGATACGAACCCTCCAGTGCCACCAACTGGGACTTGGCATCGCCGCCCGCCTTGTGTCCGGCGAGACGCGCCAGCTTGATGGCGCCTTCCATCGCCTCGGTGCCGCTGTTCGAGAAAAAGACACGATCAAGGCCCGAGAGCTGGCAAAGGCGCTCGGCCAGTTGTCCCTGGTATTCGTTGTAATAGAGATTCGAAACGTGAATGACCCGGGCCGCCTGCTCGCGGATGGCTTTCACGATGCGAGGATGAGCATGCCCCAGCGCGTTCACCCCCAGCCCGGCCACGAAGTCGAGATACTTCTTGCCTTCGAAGTCGTAGAGGAAAACACCCTTCCCGCGCTCAAAGCCAATGGGATAGCGATTGTAGGTGGGCAGAAGAAAGCGCTTTTCAAGATCGGCGATCTGATCGAGGCGAGACATGGCTTAATTGTAGAACGGATGGAGGCGGGACCGGGCGAGGGCTATCAGCTATCGGCGATCAGCTTTCAGTCTTCTGGGCGGGCCTTCGGAGTTCCTTGGGGATTTTCCGGATCCAACCCGGCCGCGCTCATGATGGCGCGTCCTAGTTCTTCGGCGGAAACCGCGAATCCTTCGGTGGCCGTCTGGCTACCGGCATCTTCTTTGGCGTTGGGCGCGACGAAGCGATAGCCCCTTCCGACTACGGTCTGCAGGTACTGGGGCTCGTCGGCATCGTCCTCCAAGGCGCGACGGATCTTGCGGATGGCGGTATTAATTCCCTGTTCGACGTCGACGAACACATCTTTGCTCCACAACTCGCTGGAGATCTGCTCGCGCGTGACCAACTGTCCCCTCTTTTCGACCAGGAACATGAGCAATTGCAGCGGCAGGCCCTCGAGTCGAACCGGGGTGCCACTGCGGCAGAGCTGAAAGCGATCGTAATCCAGCTCGAAATCGTCGAAGCGGATCTTCTTTTCCGGCAAAGCACAACTCCTATGTCACTTGACCCACACCGCTAGAGCGCTTTCACTGCACACGGGAGACGCGGCAAGACGTCTCTACGGCCTCAGAAATTCTGTTCTGCCGGGCTTGCTGTGTCAAGCATTGGATGGTGAATTTCTTCAGATTAATTCAGACAGCTTCAGACTGGCTCCATGGACGTTTCCAGGAATGAGGTGCAAGATCACACTCACTTGCGGGATTTGCTCACCTCTCCTAAGCGAGTCAGGTTGAGCCCGGTAAGTGGGGGGTTCGGGAAACGGGGAAGGTTCTCGAACCCCTCAACAACCAAAATTAGGGGTTTGGGCACGTCACCTCACTGCTGCACTTCAGAACCAAGGCCAACCACAAAATCCGCTAACTCCCTCATGCATACCTAGCACCCAGACCCCCTTCCCAACCGCCAAATGCCATCCCAAAAAACAGAAGCTACCTTCCATAATTCATAGCCGATATTCCGGATCCTCTCTATAATTGTGGAAGTTGCTCTCTGGAAGCGACTTAGCAGTACTGGGCAAGATTGGAGGGTGGCAGTGAAGTTGCTGATGCCTGAACGGCGACGAATCTCTGGCCGCGCCGCCGCGTCACCGTCCCAGCCCATGAACCGAGAATTTGAGGCCCGGTTTACCGCCATCCTGCTGGCTCTCCTCACAGTAGCGGCGGTCCTTTTCGCCGGTTTCAACTACAAGATCGAGCATCAGTCCGCGGTTCCCGACGACGGCGCGTGGTGGATGGAGCGGAACGGCCGCCTGGTGGCGGATCGACTGGAGCCGAACGGTCCGGCAGAGCGGGCCGGAATCCGCCGCGGGGACGAGGTGGTCAGCGTCAACGGCCGCGCGGTAGACACTGCGGCGGCGGTGACGCGGCAGCTCTACTATTCCGGCGTCTGGTCGAAGGCAACCTACGCGCTGGTCCGCGGCTCGGTTCCACTGGATGTGGTAGTGGTGCTGGCTCCAGCCGAGCGCTCCATGAACGATTGGCTGCGGCTGATCGCGCTCATTTACCTGGGCATTGGGCTTTATGTACTGCTGCGGCGCTGGACGGCAGTGGGGTCCACGCATTTTTACATTTTCTGCCTGGTATCGTTTGTTTTCTACTCGCTGCACTACACCGGCAAGTTCAACGCTTTTGACTGGATCGTCCTGTGGGCCAATGAAGTCGCCTGGCTGCTGCAGCCGGCGCTGTTCCTGCACTTCGTATTGACCTTCCCGGAACGGCGGGAGTTCGTCAGCAAGCATCGCTGGTCGATTCCGCTGCTTTACCTGCCGGGAGCGGTACTGCTCGGAATCCAGGTGCTGGCGCTCCAGTTTTTGAAAGCCAGCGCCTGGCTGCTCTTTAATCTGAACCGGGTGCACTGGGCTTATCTGACGATCTTCTTCGTCTCGGCGGCGGTGGTTCTTTGGAACAACTCCCGCCAAGCCACCACTCCGATTCTGCGGCAGCAACTCAAGTGGATTACGCGCGGTACCATCCTCGCGATAACGCCGTTCACGCTTTTTTATGTTTTGCCGTATCTGTTCGGAGTGATGCCTTCGCTCACCATGAAGGTGTCGGTGCTCTCGCTGGGGCTGCTGCCGCTGACTTTTGGATACGCCATTTTCCGCTACCGCTTGATGGATGTGGACCTGATCTTCAAGCGCGGCATGGCGTATACGCTGGCCGCGGCGGCCATCGTGGGAGCGTACTTCGCCGGCGTGGCCGCGATTGCGGAACTCGTGCACACGCGCGTGCCCAGTTCCGGACCTTACGGGTTGATGGTGGCCATCGTGGTCACCGCGCTGCTGTTTGATCCGGTGCGGAAATGGATTCAGGAAAAGCTTGATCAATTCTTCTACCGGACAGGCTACGACTACCGGCGCACGCTGATCGAGTTCGGACGCGAGTTGAGTTCGGAGACCGACCTCGACAAAATGCTTTCCTCGCTGGTGGACCGGCTGGCACGCACCCTGCTGGTGGATCGCATCGCCATCTTCCTCGGCAACAGCGACTCTTCGCGCTTTGAACTGTCGAAATCGTTCGGCATCGCCCACGTCACCGGTCTCGACCTGTCGTTCCTCGCGAAACCGCGAATCGAGGACGCTGTCGGGCATATCTTCTTCGAAAATACTCACCAGTTGCCTCGTGAGAATGCCACCGCGCAAGAAGCAATCGGACGCCTGGATCTGAACTACTACATTCCGTGCCACGCGCGGCAAAAGACCATCGCTTTCCTCGGACTCGGCAAGACTATGCAAGGCGACTTCCTTTCCAGCGAAGATGTGGAGTTGCTGGAAGCGCTGGCGGGATACATCGGCATCGCCATCCAGAACGGGCGGCTGTATGCCTCGCTCGAGCAAAAGGTCAGCGAGTATGAGCGGCTCAAGGATTTCAACGAGAACATTGTGGAATCGATCAACGTCGGCGTCATGGCCGTGGACCTGCAAGATCGCATCGAGTCCTGGAACTCGCAGATGGAAGTCATGTATGCCCAGCCGCGTTGGCAGGTGGTGGGGCGTTCGTTGAGCGAGGTTTTTCCCGCCGCCTTCGTCGAGGAGTTCTACCGCGTTCGGCAGAATCCGGGCATCCACAATCTTTATAAGTTCCGGCTCGGAACTCCCACGGGCGAATCGCGCATTGTGAATGTTGCGATGGCGCCGCTGGTAACCCGCAAGTTCAATGTCGTGGGACGGTTGGTGATCATGGACGACATCACGGAGAGGATCGAGCTTGAAGTTCAACTCACCCAAGCCGACAAGCTTTCTTCGATCGGACTGCTGGCTGCTGGCGTTGCGCACGAAGTGAATACGCCGTTGGCGGTGATCTCCTCCTACACCCAGATGCTGGCGAAGCAGCTGCAATCGGATCCGCAGAAAGCGGCGCTGCTCGAGAAAATTACCAAGCAGACGTTCCGCGCCTCGGAGATCGTCAATAACCTGCTGAACTTCTCCCGCACCACGGGCACGGAATTGACGGAAGTCAGTCTGAATAAGGTGATCTCGGATACGCTGGCGTTGCTCGATCACCAGTTCAAGGTAGCGCACATCCAGGTGCAGTCTGAGCTCTACCCTAACCTTTCTTTGATTCAGGGCAACGCCGGGCGCCTGCAGCAAGTGTTTCTGAATTTGTTCTTGAATGCCAAGGACGCGATGACCGGGGGCGGAGTCCTGAACGTGGCGACGCTGAACGGCGATTTCGTCAGCGTGCGCGTCTCTGACACCGGCTCGGGTATTGCGCAGGAACACATTCAGCGCATCTACGATCCATTTTTCACCACCAAGACGTCGCCCGCGGAGGGCCAGAATCGCGGCACCGGTCTTGGACTCTCTGTCACCTATGGCATCATCCAGGAACACGCGGGCAATATCCGCGTAGAGAGCCGCCCGGGCGAAGGAACCACCTTCACCCTGGATTTCCCGTTGATCAGGAAGGCAGTCCATGTCTGACTTAGCAGTGTCTGAAGTAACAGCCATCCCGCGCCGGAGCACACCGGAAAACACGCCGCAAAGCGCGGGCAGAATCCTCATCATCGACGACGAAGCGGAAATCCGCGAGTCGCTGGAGACCCTGCTGCAACTCGAGGGCTACACCGTCGCCGTCGCGGGCAGCGGACGGGAAGGTCTGGCGCAGATTGGAGAGCGCGCTTTTGACGTGGTTTTGCTTGACCTGGCGCTCCCCGACAAGAACGGCATGGATGTGCTCTCTGAGATTCGCCTGCTGCGCGCACAGCAGGCAGTCATCATGATCACCGCCTATGGAACGGTGGAGAACGCGGTCCGCGCCATGCAGTCCGGCGCCACCAACTTCATCCAGAAGCCTTGGGACAACGAGAAGCTGCTGGCCGACGTCCGCGCTGCCGTCGCCCGGCAGAAGGCGGAAGAAGAAAACATTCAGCTGAAGCGCGCCCTCAAACAGCGCTACAACTTTGAGCACATCGTGGGCAAGAGTGAGCCCATGCTGAAGATTTTTGATCTGGTCGCCCAAGTGGCGCCCAGCCGCTCGACGGTGCTGCTGCAAGGCGAAAGCGGGACGGGCAAGGAACTGATCGCCAAGGCGATTCATCTGAATTCCACGCGGCGCGACCGGCCGTTCGTGCCCGTCAACTCCGGGTCCACGCCGCCCGACCTGCTCGAATCCACGTTGTTCGGGCACGTCAAAGGCGCCTTTACCAGCGCGGTTGCATCGAAAAAGGGACTGTTCGAAGTTGCCGACCGGGGCACGCTCTTTCTCGACGAAGTCGGCACCATGGGCATGGACACGCAGACCAAGATTCTGCGCGTGTTGCAGGACCGCAAGTTCATGCACCTGGGCGGCGTGCAGGAAATTCAAGTGGACGTGCGCATCATCGCCGCCACCAACGTCGATCTTCGCCAAATGGTGCGCGAAGGCCGCTTCCGCGAAGACTTGTTCTACCGCCTCAACGTAATCAGCCTTGATCTGCCGCCGCTGCGGCAGCGCCGCGAAGATATTCCGCTGCTGGTGCAGCACTTCCTCCAGAAGTATTCCGAGGAAAATGAGCGGCCCCGGCGCCGCATTACCACCGAGGCGTTGCGCCCGCTGGTGAGCTACTCCTGGCCAGGCAATGTCCGCGAACTGGAGAACACGATCGAACGCGCCGTGGTGCTATCTTCCGACACCGACATTGGGATCGATCTGCTCCCCGACCACATCGTGGGCCGGGGCACCTCGGTTCCGGCTCTGGATGCGAATGCGGGGGCCACGCTGTTCGGCATCATGGAAGACTGCGAACGGCGGATCATCATCGACATGCTGGAGAAGTGCGGCTGGAACCAGACCGAAGCGGCGGAGCGCTTCCACGTCCCGCTCTCTACGCTGAATCAGAAAATCAAACGACTGGCCATCGAGATCAAGAAGAAGAGCCGGGAGTAGAGACGGGGATTGCCCCGTCTCCGGAGACGCGGCAAAGCGCGTCTCTAAGGGGTGTCAGACGCCCCTCTTAGGGGCTGGGCATCGTAAGCAATGATTTCCAGATCTGCCACGCCGCAGACGCCCGTCGGACAAGGGTTGCGCCTTCAACCTCTTTTCCGCTCTGCTATAGTTCCCTGAGCAGAAGTTCCCTGAGCACACATGGCGTTCGAACTCGAACTGATTTCCCCCATTGAAGTCGCCAAGGATATTGCGCTGGCGGTTCAGGAATACACCCTGCTGTCGGCGCAATCCCTGGCGAACTTCTTCCGCCGGCCCATGTACATGGGCGATATGCTGCAGCAGGCGGACCTGATTGGCGTCGGCTCCCTGCCGATCGTGATTCTGACGGGACTCTCCGTCGGTGCGCTGTTGGCGCTGAACTCAGCCAGCACATTGCAACGATTCGGCGGGGTCACGCTCATCGGCCAGCTCGTCTCGCTCGGCATGGTCACCGAACTGGGCCCCCTCATCACCGGGCTGATGGTGGCCGGGCGGAACGCCTCCGGCATGGCCAGCGAACTCGGCTCGATGATCGTGACCGAACAGATTGATGCCATGCGCGCCCTGGGCACCGACCCCACCAAGAAGCTGATTACGCCACGCATTGGGGCCACCGCCTTCATGCTCTTTTTCTTGACCATCATCGCCGACCTGCTCGGGCTGATCGGCGGTTATGGGGTCGCGCATCTGCTGTTCGGGCTCGACACACAGCAGTATTGGACCTCCGTGTGGCAGATCCTGGTCTTCCGCGACGTCTTCACCGGCCTCATCAAGCCCGTGCTATTCGGCTTCATCATTGCCACGGTAGGCTGCTATTACGGCATGTCTACGCGTGGCGGCACGCAGGGGGTGGGCCGTTCAACCACCCAGGCCGTGGTCGCTTCTTCGGTATTGATTCTGATAGTGGATTTCTTCGTTACCAAGTTGATCTTCGCAATTTTTGGATACAGGTAAGCCATGCCGGCTCCCACTTTGCCCAGCGAAAATCCGGCGGCTTCAGTAGTAAGTCCCTCCGGCTACGCCCTCGAGTTCGACAACGTTTCGATCGCCTTCGATGAAAACGTCGTGCTCGACGGCATTTCGTTCCAGTTGCCGCACGGTGAAACCAAGGCGCTGTTTGGCGTCGCCGGGTCGGGCAAGAGCACACTGCTCAAGCTCGCCATGGGGCTGCTGCGGCCCGATAGCGGCCGCATCTCCGTGCTGGGAGAGGAAGTCACGCGCATGTCGGAACAGGAACTGTTCGAACTGCGCCGGCGCGTAGGCATCGTGTTCCAGGAAAGCGCCCTCTTCGATTCGCTCAAAGTGTACGAAAACGTGGCGTTCCGCCTGATGGAGGAAAAGATCTCCGCCGAGGAGATCGAGCGGCGGGTGCGCGAGGTCCTGCGCTTTGTGGAGTTGGAACGAACCTACGACATGTTTCCGTCCGAACTCTCAGGTGGCATGCGACGGCGCGTGGCCATCGCTCGCGCCATCATCACCGAGCCCGAGGTGCTGCTCTACGACTCGGCCACCGGCGGACTCGATCCGGTCACCTCGAACACGATCATCGAGCTCATCATGAAACAACGTGACGTCTACAAAACCAGCGCGCTCATGGCGACCCACCGCCTTCAGGATGCCTTCACCATGGCGACTCACCAGTTCGATAAGGCCACCAACCAGATGGTCGCTCTACCCAAAGGCCAGCGTGGCGAAGTGCCCATGAGCTTTCTGATCCTGCGCGACGCCAAGGTCATCTTCGATGGCGACGCTCAGCAACTGGCCACTTCGCGCGACGACTATATTCGCGAATATATTTCGTAGAGTTACTTTTTCAGGTAGCGGGCGGTTCGGGAGTAACGTGAACGAGCATGAGTCTCAGGACCGAAGAACCGGAAACAGTTGACCTATCTGTTTCTGCTCTGGCTCCCGTTTATGGGGATAGCTGGGTACTGCAATATGAAGCTCACGCCAGCAGTGACATGGCCGTTTTTCGGTGCAGGGGGGCTTATATGGCAGTCATGGTGATCATCTCCGTACAACGGTTTATCGCTTACTTTCGCTGGAAAGATTCGAGGTAGCCGACTACCCTTTTTCAGGCCTTTTCTTCGTTGCGCATCTGGTCGCCTCTCTTCCCCTGGCTACTCTTCTCTCGGCCACTCTTGCCCGGCAACGCTGCCGGATTTTCGTGTATGCGCTCGCGGAATCCGCCTTTCATCCCTCTTGCCAGGCCGATTGTCGCTTCTCCAAACTTGTCTCGCAGATGGTCAGCAGCCGCCAGGGCCTTTTGCCAACGCTGTTGCCGCGAAGGTTCCAGCAGATCAAGCTGGCTTGACCCAGATTCGAAATTCGACGCTTGCACTCCCAGCAATCGCACCGGCGCGCCCGGCTTCCAGTTGTCGAAAAACAGACGCCGCGCCTGCTCAAAAATCTGGTTATCCATCTGCGTCGGCTGCTCCAGCGAATGCGCTCGCGTGATGGTCGTGAAATCTTTGTAGCGCAATTTCAGTTGGAGCGTGCGCGCAAAATATCCGCCCTCGCGCAACCGCCGCCCCACCATCTCGCTGAGCCGCATCAGCGTGGACTGCAAGCGCTCGGCGTCGCCCGTGTCCTCGTCGAACGTGTGCTCGTGGCTGATCGATTTCGGATCGACGTTTTCTCCCACCGCGTTGTCGAACCATCCACCCGCATCCTCGCCCCGCGACTTCCCGGCCAGCGCCAGCCCCCATTTTCCGAAGCGGTGTTCCAGATCGCGGTCCTCCAGGCGCGCGAGGTCGCCCACTTTCTGAATACCCATCGCATGCAGTTTCTGCTCCATCACCTTGCCCACGCCGGGGATGTCGCCGACTGCGAGCGGCGCCAGAAACTTCGCCTCTTCCCCGGGGAGCACCCAGAGCACGCCATTCGGCTTGGCTTTGGCGGAGGAAACTTTCGCGATCAGCCGCGATGTGCCGATCCCGATCGAGCAGTTTAATTGCGTCGCCTGCTTCATCGCGCCATGCAGCCGATGAGCAGAATGCAACGGCCGCCCATGCAGGCGCTCGGTCCCGGTCATGTCGAGATACGCCTCGTCCACGGAAGCCATCTCGACCAACGGAGAAAAGTGGCCGAGCACTTCGTGCACCTTCGCGGAATATTCGCGATAGCGCTCCGGATGCCCATTCACAAAAATCGCTTGCGGACAAAGTTTCGCGGCCGTCCGCAGCGGCATGGCCGAGTGCACGCCAAACTTTCGCGCCGCGTACGATGCGGCCGAAACCACGCCGCGTTCGTCGCGCTGTCCGCCGACTACCACCGGCTTGCCTTTCAGCGACGGGTCATACAATTCCTCGACGGAGACGAAGAAGGCGTCCATATCGACGTGAAAGATGGTGCGCGGCGAGGGAGTGCTCATCGTGAGTGAAGAAGGCCTTGCAGAAGTGTACCGCGAGGGGGTTCGTGTACAAATCCCAATCCGAGCTTGCGTCGCAAACTAATGGGAACCGTCGCTAGCCAAGCACCGGTTCCTTTTTTAACTCCGCTGCCGCTGCAACTGCGGCCGCACTGGAGCGCACCTGTCGCGCACGATCGTAGATCTTGCCGTACTCGCGGGCCGACGCGCCCCAGGAAAAATCGCGACCCATGCCGTTGCGCATCAGTGTCTGCCACGACGATGGATCACGATAGGCGAGCAATGCTTGCTTGACCGTTGCCAGCAGCGCCTCGCCCGTGTAGTCGGAAAACTTGAAGCCCGTGCCCCTGCCGGTGCGCGCGTCCCAAGGATCGACGGTGTCGTCAAGACCGCCCGTCGCCCGCACAATAGGAACGGTCCCGTACTTCAGGCTGTAAATCTGGTTCAACCCGCAGGGCTCGTACCGGGAAGGTATTAGGAACATATCCGCACCCGCTTCAATTTTGTGTGCGATGGCATTGTCGTACGCAACCTTGACCGCGATCTTGTTCGGGAACTGCTTGTTGAACCGCAGGAACATTTGTTCGTACGGCTTGTCGCCCGCTCCCAGCGCAACCACGATCATTTCTTCAAGTGCCAGGCGGTCCATGATCTGCGCAATCAGGTCGAAGCCCTTCTGCGCAGCGAATCGCGAAACGATGCCGATCACCGGCACGTTAGCGTCGGCGTTCGCGACTCCGAAGGCGTGCAGCAAGTCTTGCTTGCATCTCAGCTTGCCGCTCAGATCCTGCGGCGAATACTTCGCGACGGTGAATTTGTCGGTCTGCGGGCTCCACTCCTCGTAGTCCACACCGTTCAGGATGCCGGTTACAGTGGCCGCGCGATCGCGCAGCACGCCGTCCAGGCCAAATCCATATTCGGTGGTCTGGATTTCCTGACTGTATTTCTTGCTGACCGTCGTGACGAAGTCCGAGAGCACGAGCGCGCCCTTCAGAAAATTCACCCGCCCGAAAAATTCCATCTTCGAAATCGAGAGCAGCTCCCAAGGCAGCATCAGCAGCGGCAAAGTATCGGGCGGGAACAATCCCTGGTATCCCATGTTGTGGATAGTGAAAACAGTGGCGACTTCGCGAAACACGGAATCTTCCGCGTAGAGCGTGCGCAGCATCACCGGCACCAGCGCGGTCTGCCAGTCGTGGCAGTGGAACACCTGCGGCACGCCCAGAACCTTGGAGGCCTCGATCACCGCCCGCGAAAACAGAGCGAAGCGCTCGGCGTTGTCCGGATAGTCGCCGGCCGGGCTTCCGTAGAGCGCGTCCCGGTCAAAGTACGGCGGATAATCCACAAAATAAAATCGAATCCCGGCGCTGCTCCCCGCCGTCACCACCGAGCAGAAGCGATACTTGTCATCGAAAGGGATGGTGATGCTGCGCACCACGGTTTGCGGATCGGTCAGTTTGGTTTGGCGATAGCGCGGAACATACACGCTCACTTGATGTCCCAGAGCAGCCAGCGCACGCGGTAAGGCGCCGACTACATCGGCCAGTCCGCCAGTTTTGGAAAAGGGAACGCACTCGGATGCTGCGAAAGCGATATGCATGGCGAAGGAGCCTCCTGAGCGAGACCTCGATATGCCTCGCTCACGTTATGATTGCTTCTGTAGAGACGCGGCTTGCCGCGTCTCCCCGCTGCGCGGTCATGAGCAAGACGCACAGGAAGAGAACTCCGCCAGTCTAAATGCCGGAAAGAAAGAGGGTCAACGTGCCAAAGGGCGCGACCATTCAAACGAGTCCAGGCAAGCCCAAACTGGGACAGCATTTCCTGGCGAGCGAACCGGCGGCGCTGCGCATTGTAGAGGCCCTGGGCGATGTTTCGCAGGCCACGGTGCTTGAGATCGGCCCCGGCCGCGGTGCCATCACCGATTTGCTGGCACGGAGGTCTCGCCGGCTGATCGCGGTGGAATTGGACCGTGTCCTTTCGGCCCAGCTCCGGATGAAATTCTCCATGCAACCCAATGTTGAAATCATCGAAGGCGATATCCTGACGATCGAGTTGGACACCGTCTTCGGTGCGAAGCCGGGCAGCCTGCGCACCGGCCTAAACTTCGCGCCCGAGCCGGCCCGCGTCATCGGCAACCTGCCGTATTACATTACCTCCGATATTCTGCTGCGGCTGCTGGAATATCACCGTTACTTTTCGACCATTGTCATCATGGTGCAGAAAGAAGTTGCCGACCGCCTGGCGGCCTCGGCTGGAACCCGCGACTATGGCTTGCTTTCGGCGACAGCGCAACTGTACGGCCGGGTCGAGCTACTCTTCGCGCTTCCCCCGGGAGCGTTTTCTCCACCTCCCAAAGTTCATTCCAGCGTGGTTCGCATGACGATCAAGCCTCGGCTGGAGTCGCTTCGGGTTCCCGAGGCCGAGTTCATTGCGTTCCTGAAACTCTGCTTTGGGCAGAAACGCAAAACTCTCTGGAATAATCTGAAAACGCGGTACGATGAAGATGCGCTGCGTGCCGCTTTGGCGAAAAGCGGCGTGAAACCTGCGATCCGCGCCGAAGCGCTGCCGCTGGAAAGAACCGCCGCTTTGTTCCGTGCGCTGAGCGACGGCAGTTCGTAATTTTCGCTGGCAGAATTTTCGCGGGCAAGAGTGCCCGCGCCCCACGTCTCCGCTAGGAGGCCGCTGATGACTTCCGCTGTACGCACTCCCGCCGTCGCCGGCAGGTTTTATCCGGGCCGCGCTGAAGAATTACTGCGTGAAATTCGAGAATACACTGCTCCGGGCAAGACTCCGGCCGAAACCGGTCGCATCGCCGCCATCGGATGCGTCGCTCCCCATGCTGGATACATCTACTCCGGCAGTGTCGCAGGCGCCGTGTATTCGCGCCTGGAGATTCCGGAGCGCTGCGTGATTCTCTGCCCCAATCACACGGGCAAGGGACGTCCGCTTGCGGTCATGGCCAACACCACGTGGCAGACTCCGCTGGGTGAGGTCGCGGCGGACGCGGACTTGGGCGCTCGGTTGCTGCGTCGCTTCTCTGCGCTGCAAGAAGATAGCGCCGCGCACCGCGGCGAACACGCCATCGAAGTCCAGCTTCCTTTCCTGCAGGCGCGACAGCCGGAGTTGAATATCGTTCCGATCGTCGTCGGCACCAGCAACTTTGATGTGCTTCGCGGACTGGGCGAAGCACTGGCGGATGTGATTGCCGATCGAGAAGAGAAAGTCCTGATCGTCGCCTCCAGCGACATGAACCACTACGAGTCCGACGCGATCACTCGCGTCAAAGACCGCAAAGCAATCGAACGCGTGTTGGCCATGGATGCGCGCGGACTCTGGGAGGTGGTGATGAATGAAGACATCACCATGTGCGGGTTCGGGCCGACGATTGTCATGCTCACGGCAGCAAAGCTTCTGGGGGCAACTTCGGCCACGCTGGTCAAGTACGCAACTTCGGGCGATGTCTCCGGCGATTACGAGTCAGTGGTCGGTTACGCGGGAATGATTGTGAATTGAGAGCAAGTGTCGTGTCCCGCAAACTGGCGACATGACTTTGGACAGTGTGTTGCCTCAGTGAGGACGCGACGGCGACGGCGGCGCGCCCGACCGGTGCGGCGCACCCGTCGTCCCCGTAGCAGTCACGCCTCTCATTGGACTCGTGCCGAAGCCGGTTGTCGGAGCCGTGACTTGAACTGGCCGAGACGTCGCGACCACGACAGGACGAGAAGTCTGCGTCATCGTTTTCGAGAGGCGATCGAGGTGGCGCACCGATCCGCGCGGCACTCCGAAGCTGGCGGAGCCGGGATTGATGGTAAGGCGACGCGGCGCTCCCGTGGCCGGATTTGCCGCGAGGCCGAGTCCCACCATCACCGTCTGATGCCCGCTCGCGGGCGCCGTCGGCACTTTCGTTCGTAGCGGCGCATTCACCGCAACCGGAAGCGCATTCCACGAATTCCAATTGCCCGGTTGCCAGACCCATCCGAAGCCGGGAGCGAAGGCCCAATTGCCGTAATTGTAGGGCATCCAGCCCCAGGGATAGCCCGACACCCACATGTAGCCAGCGCCGGGGTAGAAGGCCCAGCCGCCATCCGAGAACGGGCTCCAGTTGGCGCCGATAAAGTAGGGCTGCCAGACGTTGCCGTAGCCGGGCACGGTCATGAAGTTGCCGTAGTAATTCAAGTCGCTCATGCCGTAACCATACGGCGACGACAGGCTAGAGCCGCCGGCGGAAGCGTAGCGATCGTGATAGTCGGTCTGCTGGCGATCCCAGGCGTCGGAGGGCTCGGCTTCAAAGTTCTTGGCGATCACGAAACTGTCTTTCTTGGCGGGATTGTCCTTCGCGAGGTCGCCATTCGCAAGATCGTTTTTGGCAAGATCGATGGTTGCGCTGTGCTTCTCGGCAACATCAATTTGTCCGGAGGGCGAAGTCGCGCTCAATTTGCCTTTGAACACGGCCAGAGTTGCCGTGGCATCGGCGAGTTCCACGCGGAAGTGCGCGGCCCCGGCCACGGTGACCGACTCGCGGGCGAAATTCAGCCCGAACTGGTCGCCCGTTTTCTGGCCAGCTTTTTTCGAGTGAAGATCCGCGTAGACGGTGCCGGAGACGAGTTGCACGGTGCTGAGCTTCTGGCCATCGTCGCCGAGCGCCAGACGAATGAAGTCGACTTCGCTGTCGGGCGCCAGGCGCAACGCGCTGCCATCTTCGAATTCCACTTCCGCGCGGCCATCTTTGCCCGTCTTTACTCGCGAGCCCTCGATCACGGGCAGGTTGATAAACGCTTTATCGAAACCGTATCCGGCGGCGCGGTCGATCTGCACCGTACCCTGCACTTCGCTCAAGCGAACGATGCGCGCCTTCGACTCGGCCGACGCCGAGACCACCAGAAACGCCGCTGCGAGCACGGCCCACGTTGCCAGAATTTTTCCGAGCCTGCCGATCGCCATATGCTTCTCCCGGGACTGCTCCCTTGATGCTCAGCCCCTAAAGGGGCCTTTGATGCCGAATAACTTAATGGTATCGCTAAAGCGATACCCTGATACGAGTCTTGCGTCCCTGACGCGATGGCTTTGACACGAAGCCCGAGATTCTCCGCAGTCTAAGTGTTCGAGCCTTGGTTGAGTTCGCGAGTTGCCGGCAAAAAACCACGCGCTGCGTTCGCGCGCAAAATATTCAAAAGATAACACTTAGCGCTCTTCCTCTGGCTTGTGGTCGGCTGCCTTGAGTTTGCGAGCGTGCGGCGCTTAAGTCAAGGAGAGGTGGGCAGTGGGCCGTTTGGACTGGAAAAGATCAGTGAGTGCCGGCCCGCTCCAGCAATCGTTGGGCGCGGGCGCGGGTTACCTTGATCACGGACGGATCGGCGATGATCTGATCGAGGATCGGCTGAATGGCTGTGATCTCGACCGCCTGATTGGTGCGGGCCAGTTCCTCCATACGCTTGAGTTCTTCGTCGAGCGCGAGCTTCTGGTAGTGGAGATCGTACTGGAGGCGATGTCCGAATTCGAGCGTGGTCGAGAGGCTCTGCATCAGGCTGGTGAGTTCCTGCACGGCGGGGTGGGCGGAATAGTTATAGGTAGACTCGCCGCTGAGCCGCGCATCTCCGTAGGTGAGCGTCTTCTTTCCGGTAAAGGCGAGGTTCTTGTGATGGGAGTCGACGTCCTTCTGAAAATAGTCGGCCTTCGCCGCCAGTTCGAAGATTTTCTGACGCGTTTCCGCAGCTACGGTGAAGTCAAGATGGAAGCTGTCGGTGTCGTCGGCATCGGGCGACAGGTGGCCGCTCGACTGGTAGCGGGCTGAGCCATCGGATGGAACGCGAATCGAGTAATGCTCCGGCTGAGAGGCGGGGAAATCGAGGGTGAAGGTGACCACGGCCGGGGCTTGAGCCGCAGTTTGCGAACAGGCGAGGGTCGAAGAAAAAAGGATCGAAGAAACGATGAGCAGGCTGGCAATCTGAAATGGACGGGGCATGGGCCACTGTTGTAATGATTGGGGATGGCGACGAGGGGTGTCAAGGGCAAGGCAGCCTCTTGGCTCTTGGCTCGCAGCGTTAGCCTTCATCCTCTGCCGTTGAGCTTCGCTCGGTCTTGGGGATATTCCCAAGCAATTCTAAAAGGATTGTCGTCCTGAGCGAAGCGAAGGATCTGCTGTCCCCTTGCAGTGACAAGAAAGCAGGTCCTTCGCTTCGTTCAGGATGACAACACTAATTTGAAGATGATCAATCAAGAACTAGTACTACTGCTCGGCTGGACGGACGAGGGCGTCCGCCCCTACGTGGATCGTGCCGCTTACTTGCACACCGCGGTGTAGCCCAAGGTGTTGTTGCCGGTGAGGTTAATCTGCCCGGAGATCAGGCCGTTGTTGTTGATGCCACCGGCCATGGTGGATTTCGCGCCGGAATAGACGATGCTCTGGAAGACTCCATTTTCGTGGATGAAGCCGTAGTCGTGATCGGCGGCAAGATGGTTGCCGACGATGACGCCGGAGTTGTTCACTCCGATAAGAACGGTTCCATACTTGGAGTGGGGGTAATTGATGGTGGTGAAAATCCCGTTTTGCCAAACCAAGCCGTTGCTGACGGCGCCGCTGGCGTATGTTCCGACGACCTCGTCTTTGTCATTGATGGCCATGGCATAGGTTACCTGCGCATTGGGGTAGGCGATGGTGGTGTAGTTGCCGTTCACGAGCATGAATCCCTTGACCACGGAGGCGCTGGCGCTGAAGCTGCCGACTGAAGCTCCCAGTTGATTGACGTCGAGCAGCCAGGTATTGGCGGCCTTGGGATGGTCGACGGCGGTGAACTTGCTACCTTGCAATAGGAATCCATGAACGTTTTCCGGGTTCACGTTGTCCTGGTAGAAACCGGCATTGACGCCGCTGCCATTGCGTCCGTAGAACCACGTGCTTGATGATTTCGGGGCCGCGTACTCAGTGAAGACTCCGCCGGCCGAGCGTGTGAAACCTACAAATTGCTGCGTGTTGTTGTCGACCAACTGGCCAACCACGGTGCCGTCGTCGCTCACTCCGTTAACCTGGCTCAAGGAATATCCCGAGGGCGCGGAAAACGTGTCGAAGGTGCAGGAAGCCTGCGTGGCGGCGTGCATTACAGATGAGTGCAAGAGAACCGTGACAACGATGACGGGAACGAAACGGGGGAGGTTCATGAAATCCTCAGATAGGTATTTTTTATGCGCTATTTCAGAATACCTTGAGAATCGGCGCGAGTCCGCGCTTGATGCACAAACGAGCGGCACGGTGCGCGCGGTTTCAGGACGAGGACGGAGGTAACTTGACGGAGAATGCGGGCGAGGAAGTTCCGAGTCAGCGGGTTGCGATCTGGCGGTCTTTACTATGGCGCTCTTTGCTCTGCCGTTCATCGCTCTGGCGTTCCTGGGTCGCGGCGGTGTGGAGATGGCAGATGGCGATGGCAAGCGCATCGGCGGCGTCGGCGGGCTCGGGAATCTGATCGAGATTCAGAAGCCGCGTCACCATTTGCTGGACCTGATGTTTTTCAGCGCGGCCGTATCCGACCACCGCGGACTTGATGGAGAGGGGCGAGTATTCGGCGACTTCGAGTCCGGCGGAAGCGGCGGCCAACATGGCGACCCCGCGCACCTGTCCGAGCTTCAATGCAGACTTCACGTTGGCGGCGTAGAAAACATCTTCGATCGCGACGCGGTCGGGGCGGTGCTGGGAGATGAGCTCCTGCAAGCCGATCGAAATGCGCGACAGGCGCGTGGGCATGGGCTCGCGCGGGGAAACTTTGATGGCGCCGCAGACGATACACACGAGGCGATCGTCGGAGAGCAGCTCGACTACGCCAAATCCTGTGTATTCCGTGCCGCAGTCGATGCCGAGGACGCGCATGGGGGAAGTGTAGCAGGACAGTGGTCAGTAGATAGTTACCGGCTCCCAACAGCATCTTGGCTTTCGGGATTTGGCTTGCTCGTTTTCTTGCAGGAAGATGGCGTAGGCGTTGGGTGAGGATTCCAGGCGGCTGCAATCTAGAAAGCGCTGGTAGGCGGACTCTTCGAAAACTTCGCGCAGGATGGCTCGGCTCACGCTCGCCATACGGGATAGCGTCGAGAGCGGGCTGCCGGGCTGCGCGCGAGCCAAAGCAGCGTGATAACCTAAGACATTCGGGCCCAGTGAAACATGCGGTGCGGGCGGATTCCATCCGCTCAGGGAGCGGACTCATACTCGTACCGGAAAGTCATATGAGGAGCAGGCGATGAAAATTGGAGTGTTGACGGGCGGGGGCGACTGTCCCGGGCTGAATGCGGTCATTCGGGCAGTGGTGCGCAAGGGCTCATTCCACTATGAAGACGAGTTCGTAGGATTCGTGGAGGGCTGGCGCGGGGTGCTGGAAGACAAGACCATGGACCTCGGCCTCTCGGCAGTGGGCGGCATCCTGCCGCGTGGCGGCACGATCCTGCGCACTTCGCGCACCAATCCGGCCAAGTACGACGACGGCTTGCAGCGCTGCACCGAGAACCTCAAGAAGCATGGTTGTGACGCACTGATCGCCATTGGCGGCGATGACACGCTCTCGGTGGCGCAGAAGCTTTTCGCCAATGGAGTAAAAGTGGTTGGCATTCCAAAGACGATCGACAACGATCTGGCCGGCACCGACTTCACCTTCGGCTTCGACACGGCCGTGAATGTGGCCACCAGCGCCATTGACCGCGTGCATACGACTGCCGAGGCACACAATCGCGTGATCGTGGTGGAAGTGATGGGACGCGACTCGGGCTGGATCGCGACCTATAGCGGCATTGCCGGCGGCGCCGACGTCATCCTGGTCCCCGAAATTCCGTTCGATATTGACCAGGTGGCCGAACTGATTCGCCAGCGCCACGCCCGCGGAAGATATTTCAGCATCGTGGTGGCAGCCGAAGGCGCGAAGTTTGCCGATGGCCCCCAGTCGAACGATGGAGCCTCGGTTCTGCAACCAGGCCGCGATGACTTCGGGCATCTTCGCTTGGGCGGGATCGGCTCGATTGTGGCGCATGAGATCGAAAAACGGACTGGCTTCGAGTCGCGATCGGTTGTGCTCGGCCACATCCAGCGGGGCGGATCGCCCAGCGCTTTCGACCGCGTACTGGCCACGCGCTACGGACTGGGCGCCATTGACATGGTGCACCGTGGCGAATTCGGGCAGATGGCGGCGCTGCGGGGGAACAAGATTATTTCCATCCCGCTGGTGGAAGCGATCGCTTCGAATCGTAAGGTGGATAAGGAAATTCTTGACGCCGCCACCGGCATTCTTGACAAGCTCGACTTTAAGGTTACGAAAGTTTCCTAAGCGGGCGCGGAAATGAAAAAGGGGAAAGCGCGCCTTCGCGTTCTTCCCATCAGCAATTTGGCTTCCAGGTTGGCAGGCTGCGGGAAAAGTCGATTTTCGATGCCCAACCCCTAAAGAGTACAGCCAGCGCGGGATTTGCTTGGCATTGCCACCTGTTTCGGGGCATACTAACTCAGCCACTCCCCGAGACCGATTACGATTTCGAGGAGGATCCCGTGCCCATGTTTCAAGACGAACTGCAAACCGAGGACCATCTGGAGCGTTCCACGCCGCTCCCTTTGCAACCCGCGTCGCAGAATGCGGAAGTGCAGCGCAAGCGAATGCTCATCGCGCTGGGGATCCTGCTGGTGGCGCTGGCGGCGGTGCTTCTGAAAGACTGGGATTTCTGGTTTCCGCCGGACGGTGAAGTCCAGGAAGCCGCGGTCCGAAGCAAGCGTAAGAGTATGGCTGCGGCAACTGCGAGCACGCCGGCGACTCCCGCGCGGGAACGCAAGCCCGCCAAGTCCCCGGCTCCCGCTGCCGCCGAAGTCCCCTTCTCGGCAACTACGGAGCGCGCAGCGCTACCTCCTCTGGAAGTGGAAGTCGTGGCCGGAAACCGCCACATCAACGTGCCCGCGAAAAGCAATGCCATCCATCTGGATGTGGACTCGGGCGCGACGTCTTACGCATCCGGCGCTCCCGCATCGGCGCCGAATGGGCTGGCTAGTGCCGGCGATCGGGTGCAACTCTCGCCGCAGACGGCGCAGAGTGTGAGCCTTTCGGTGCCCCCGGATTATCCCTTGCTGGCGCGGCAGATGAAGGTGCAGGGCGCAGTCACTTTACGGGTGCTCATCTCGCGAGAGGGCGCAATCCAGGAGTTGCAGATTCTCAGTGGCCCGGGCATTTTGGCTACCGCAGCTCGCGAGGCGGTGAAGCAGTGGCACTTCAAGCCCTACCTTCAAAACGGGCAGCCTGTGGAAACTCAGGCCCGCATCACGGTGAACTTCACCATTTCCACAAATTGAGCGGGGGCGGGATCGAAGTTTTTTCTTGCTCGTGCAGCGCGGGCATTCGGGCCCGCAGTCTGCACTCGCGGACAAGAGTGTCCGCGCCACACGTCTGCATTCAGCTTTTTCGGCGGAGCGAATCGGCACTACCAGCTATGTCGGGGTTCTGCGGAAAATTAAACGGGCGTCCGGATTCTTTCGAATCCAGGACGCCCGGGCAGCCCTCCCCCAGAACTGCTCAATTAGGAATGTAAGACGAAGCGGCGAATCTGAAAATGGCACGCGGGTGCCAAACTTGTCCCACCAAAGTGCCACCCTCTAAATCGCACATTACAATAGCCTGAATCCAAATTCGAACGTCGGTTTCTACTCGGAAAGCACTATCTTCCCGGGCGGCGTTCCGGTGGAAAAAGGCGAGCCCAAGATAGCTGAAGGAGCGCCGGTCGATGGATTGTAGGTATAACCCTCAATACCGTGCCCAGCCGAACTGCCGATATAGAAGAAGTTGCCGCTGGGATCGATGAGGGCGAACAGCTCGCCCGCAGTCAAGCTGAACGGCGAGTTGGTTACTGCCACCAGTTGTCCGTTCGTAGAAGTGATCGTGAAACACCAGATGGAAGAGCTCGATCCCGGGGTCACTGCGTAAACAAACCGGCCGCTGGGATCGACGGTGAGCGCCGTGGGGCCGCTGCCGACCGTCGAGGTAAACGGCGAGCCGGGTATCGGGGTCAGCGCGCCACTGTCAGGGTCGATGTTGAACCCGGAAATGTTGCCGGTGGTGGACGCAAACGGAGGAGGGTTGCTTGCCGAAGGGTTCGCAACGTAGAGGAATCGTTCACTCCCATCCACTGCCAGGCCGAAGGCTCCCGCTCCCGAAAGGATCGGAGACCCAGGCACCTGAGTGAGCACGCCGTTCGAGAAAGAAAAAGCGGTGACCATCCCGTAGCCCCCCGGATTTGTCACGTACACGAACTTGCCGGAAGGCGTGATCAGAATCTCGGTTGGATTCGCATTCGCGTAGAACGGCGATCCTGCCACCTCCGTCAAAGCGCCGCTGCCGGGATCGATGGAGAAAACGGAAACGTTGTCAGAAAAATTATTCGTCACTAACAAGTACTTGCCGGAAGGGTCGATGACCGCCGCGTTTGGACCGGAACCGGCCGGAATCGGAGTGCCACTGAGCGTCAAAGTCCCGTCGTTGGCGACGTTGAAAATCGAGATCGTGTCGGCGCGTGAGTTGGCCGCGTAGAGAAACTTCCTCGACGGAAGCAACGCCAGGCCGGTGGGCGAAGTGTTCTCCACTGGCGGCGTTTGCGCTCCCATGGAGATGGCGCCGGTTGACCCGTCGATGTGCAGGAGAAGCACGGAACCATTCGCGGGCAAGGTCACGTAGGCATTATGGTCCCGTCCCGTCGTGGTGCTGTGACTGCCGTTGCCGCAGGAAAGGGACAGTCCGGCCAGGACAACGACAACAGCTGCAAGAATCCGCGGAAGACAAGTTTGACCTACCCGTGCGGCGCGCGCCGCCCTTTGAAAGCTCATTTGCGAACCTGCTCCTCAATATCCAAGATGAGAACGAAAAGATCGTGTTCACTATCGTGCATGAGAAGGCGGGAACAACGCAACTGCGCGCCTCGCCCGACGCGACGCAACCTTCGAAACTAGAACCCGTTGGGTTGGATGCGGGGGCGGGGCCGCGAGGCGGCCAGGTTTTCGAAAGCGCGCGGCCAAAGGCCCGCGATGCTTCGCGGCGGGATGTGTTCTAATCGTATGTTCTAAATCAGTGTGTGCCAGGTAAACGCTACGTCGTGATCGACATCCACTGCCACATTCTGCCCGAGGTCGACGACGGCCCCAAATCCTGGGATGTAGCCGTCGAAATGTGCCGCATGGCGGCAGCCGATGGCATTACCCATGCGGTCGCCACCCCGCACGCCAACGATCGTTACGCCTATGATCGCGGATACCTCTCGGGGCTTCTCGGCCAGCTACAGGAGAAGGCCGGTCCCGCGCTGCAATTGAGCCTGGGCTGCGATCTGCATCTTTCCTTCGAGAATCTGGAACGCGTCCTCGAGCAGCCGCATACCTACACGATTGGCGAAACAAAGTATCTGCTGATTGAACTCAGCAATTTCAGTGTCCCGACCCAGCTTGCCGACTGTTTCGTCCGCCTGGGAGATCGCGGGCTTACGCCGATCCTGACCCATCCCGAACGGAACCCGATCCTGCAGCAAACGCCGCAGCGCATCCTGGAGTGGGCGGAGCAGGGCTGTCTGATTCAGGTCACGGCATCGGCGCTGACGGGGTTCTGGGGAGAACGGCCCGAAATCATCGCCCGCTGGCTGCTCGACCGCTCTGCCGTCCACATCCTCGCCTCCGACGCTCACGACACCAAGCGCCGTATCCCGAATCTTTCCGCGGCCCGCGATGTGGCGGAAAAAATCGCGGGAGCCGAGTATGCCGAAGCGCTGGTCGAGGGCAACCCGGGCGCGATCGTCAAAGGACAACCGATTCCTTACTGCCCGCGGCCGGTGCTGGATTAAGGAGAATTGGAACTACAAGTTACTGTCGTGTCCCGTAAGTTCGTAGCATAAATTTACACTGTCATCCTGAGCGAAGCGAAGGACCTATCTATTTGAGTTCGCTGTGCAGGAGATCCTTCGCTTCGCTCAGGATGACAACCCAAACTTATGTCGCGAACTAACGGGACATCACACTACCAGCTATCTCATGAATGACTGGTGCAATGGCCTGTCTATACCAACTATCCAGTTACGACGCCGAAATCGGTGGATGCGCGAGCTCGACCGATTTGCCCAAGCGTGGCATTTGTAGATAGCCAAACTTAGGAACCGACTTATTCGCCCACTTACGGCATCAGTCGGCGTCAAACGACGATTCCTGGCGCAAAAACCCATTTCAAAAAACAATCCTGGCGTGAGTGCGAACGTCTGATTACGGCAGCTATAGTGTTGCAGCGAGCGGACTTGATGCTAATTACCAACAAGCACAAGCGAAGCAAAGGACTCTTCGACGATAGTTTTGATGCAAGGAACGCAAATTATGCATTGGACTGCCGCCAGCGGGGCCGTTATTTTGAAATCATCGCCGCGTCGTCACGACTCCGGTTGGAGTCAACGAGAGGAGCCATGCATGAAATCCGAACGACGTTCCTTCCCGCGTTCGGCTCAGCCCTTCCCGCGCCGTATTCTTGGGAACGCTGACCGCGCCTTGGTTGAAACGGCAGTTGCTTTCCCATATCCAGTGCAGCGCATTCGTGGGAAGGTTGCCAAGAAACGACCGTCTAATGCCATAGATCTGGAAAAGCTGTTGCACTTTTCCCAGCAGTTGTATGCTCACGCTCTCACGTTGCAAGAAGTGATTCGGAACGAAGGGGAAGTAACGTACGAGGTTTTGCGACCCAGATACGACCGACAGGCTGCACAGCAATTCGAAATTTTCTATCGCACCTTTAAGCGGCCCTCAGGGTTTCGCAAACGTGGTGCGGGGTCTTATGAATAGTGGTTTGAATCAGGCCGCGTAAATCACGGAGATAGTTCCAGCGAAAATTGGATTCGCAGTGCCGGCTACTGCTGGGGAATATTGCTTTCTGCAGGGATCTGTTTAGCTGCGGCCTTCGGGTCGCCCGCCGCTGGCGCGGAGGTCATGGCGCTTTCCGGATTGAGCAGGTGATCGTGGCTCGGGCCTAATCCGAGCCTGATCAGCGCTCGAGAATCGGGAGTCGACTTCGACTGCCATCCATGATCTGCCTGATAGCGCTGCATCGCGGCTTGCGTGGCGCTGTCCCACGATCCCGAGGGCTCACCCTGCATGTAGTGCTCGCGGATGAGCGCTGTCTGAATTTCCCGGGCGCGAGCCGGGTCAATCGCCTGCTGGCCCCGCTTCTTCGAACGCTTCTTGCCGCGGGAGCTTTTGCTCATCCGCGATGGGGTGTGAGCTGAGGTGCTCTTCCTGGTCGCGTTCCCGCTGGTGCTATCCTTTGATTTCTTGGCTGGTGCCGTGGCGGCGTCCGCCGGCTTCGTTGGCGAAGGCGACGTCTGCGCGATTGCGAGCCCCTGCACGGCCAGGCAGAGCACGCTGCAAAGCCCCACCCGTCGCCAACGCCGAATTTGATCAGCCCCTAGCATGTCTAAAAGCTTCGCTCTTTCGCGATGATCTCCCGTAGAGACGCGGCAAGCACCCGTCTCTACACAGGGATGAATTCCCCATTACTCTCCAACAAAAAAACCGGCGAGATCGGCCCACCCTTAATGGTCCCCGAAACGGGGATGGAGTGCCAGTCTCGCCGGAGTTCCTAATAGGTTACGGAAGTGTACCCGCCAGGAAAATCGTTCCATCCTGCGCCCTTGCGCCTCGCGGACGCACCAGGAACACGACATCCTGCCCGCTCTTCAGCGACGACTCGATCTTGATAAAGTCGTCCGGATTATTCACGGGCTGCTTGTTCACTTCCAGGATCACGTCGCCGCGATTCAGGCCGAGGTCCTCGGCGAACGATCCCTGCTTCACGTCCTGCACCACCACGCCCTTGCCCGCGACAATGCCCAGGCGATCGGCCAGATCAGGCGTGATGCTGCGAACCGTAACCCCGAACTTGCTCGCCTTGGGTGCTTCCTCGCTCTGGTTTTCGTCTTCTTCGCCCAGACGGGAAGCGAACAATTTCGAGCGATCGGCGATGGTCACCGTCGCGTCTTCCTTCTTGCCGTTGCGTACAAAGACCAGCTTGGCCTTCGAGCCCGGCTTGCGGGAAGCGATATCTGCCACCAGATCGTCGCCGCTCTTCACGTCCTTGCCATCGACGGCGGTGATCGTGTCGCCGATCTTCAGGCCCGCCTGGTCGGCCGGGCTGCCAGAGACCACGTTCGACACCGTCACACCCGATCCGTAAATGCGCGCGATGGCCGGGTTCGGTTGGGCTGAGAACTCAATACCAATGGACCCGCGCGCAACCCGGTGTTCCGGCCCGATCAACTGGTTGTAGACCTGCGTCACCGTGTTCGAAGGCATAGCAAATCCCACGCCCGCATACGAACTCGTCTCCGTAAGGATGGCAGTGTTGATGCCGATGACTTCTCCCGCCATATTCACCAGCGGCCCACCGGAATTGCCCGGGTTAATCGCCGCATCGGTTTGAATGAAGGATTGGAACTGCCGGTTGGGAACGATGTTGCGCCCCTTGGCCGACACGATGCCTGCGGTCACAGTTTCCTGCAGTCCGAAGGGACTGCCGATGGCGAGCACCCAGTCGCCCACTTCCATGCCGTCGGAGTTGCCCAGTTTGGCGGCCGGCAGCGGACGATCGATATCAATCTTGATCACCGCCAAGTCGGTCTCCTGATCCATGCCGATCAACTTGGCATCATGGCCTGGAGACGCCGGGTTTTCATCCTGCAACTTCACACGAATGCGATCGGCCTTCTCGACCACGTGCCGGTTGGTGACGATGTAGCCCTTGGAATCCACAATTACGCCGGAACCGAGCGAGCGCTGCCGGATGGTGCCCGCTTCTCCGCCCTGCCCACCGGGGCCGCCGAAGAACTTGTCAAAAAAATCCTGGAACGGGGTGTCTTCATCGCCGCCCTGCTCCTGGTCCGGATCGGGACGCACGGAGCGCCGCCGGTGCGGGTTCTTAATGGTCGACTCGGTATTGATGTTCACCACGCTCGGCTCCAGTTGCTTGGAAATCTGGGAGAAGGCGGTCGAGAGCTGTTGCGGAGCGGGAATGGTTAGCGGGGTCGCGTCCGACGACTTCTGCCCCTCCTTGCCTTTCACTCCATAGGAGACAACCGTGCCAATCAGAATTCCAACCGACAGCGTCGCCAGAATCGTAAAAGTGTACGCCCAACGGTTGGCTTTGAGGCGCACCCAAAAGGCGCTCTCGCGCGAATCCATTTCTTACCTCCTGAAACTACACAACTTTTTATTATACCTTCGCCCTCGGCAGGTCGAAGGGCTCCAAATCATTAGACGCAGAAAACCCAGTTCGCGTTGACTTGGGATCTCGGAGGCTGTAGTGGAAGTGAGATTCGTATGAGGGCATCGCTTTAGCGATGCCGAAAGCTGCACCCTCGGGAAGCGCCTTCAGGCGCGGCGGCGGCGGGTCAAGCTCAAATTCTGAACGTGCCGACGAATGCGCGTAATCTCTGGCTGCCGTCACGAGGAACCGCTTCACAGGATTCGGATGAATATATTCGCGGACTCTCAACAAAGCTTCGCTATCATTCACTCGGATTTCTGAGAATCCCTTCTGCCAAACCGGAGCGCGAAACCCAAGTTCTCTCCCGGCCCGAAACGCGAAGCCGCCCTTGATCAACTGAACCGCCTTCTCGACGGTCATCTCGGCGTCTGCTGTCATCAGCACATGGAAGTGGTCGGGCATGATTACAAACTCGTGGAGCAGATATTTCCGCTGCTTGCGATAGTTATAGAGCACGTCGATCAATAGGCTGGCTGCACGCGCCGATTGCAGAAGTCCAGTTTTCCCCCAAGTCGAGGAAGTCACGAAGAAGGTACGCTCGTTGGCGATGACGTGCGATCGATCGGCATTGCGAATGGGAATCGACATCCAACCCCAGCGCCTGAAGGCGCTCTGCTTTTGGGTACGTTAGCGGCATCGCTAAAGCGATGCCCTGATACGAATCTCACACTGTCTGCGCTGATGCAGTGATGGTTGAACCCGCCGGTTGTGATGATGTCCTGGGCAGCGCGCGGATCAGCGGCCCGCGGTGGAAACGGGATTTGTGTCAGAACCTTGCTTTCGAGTGCTGGATCTCGGAATTCGAGTGTTTCCGCCGGCAGCTAGAGTTTCAGCGTCATCAGCGCCAGGAACAATCCGGTATAGCCGGCGATCACCAGCAAAACCAGCAGCGCCCCAAAACTCAGGACGTTGAATATTCCCCACGGCTTCTGCACTGCGCCCGTCGCCAGCTTCCACAGTCCGAAACTACCCGCCAGCGCGCAGGCCGGCAACACCAACAGCCCAATTGTCCGCCCGTGCGCCACCCGTGGAAAGACGATCAGGAACGTCACCGCCGGGAGGAATACCAAAGCCGGGACAATAGCCAATGGGGCGCCGATCATGAACGCGCGTTCCCGCTCTTTGGCAGTCATGGACGTTGCTCGCTGATCGGGTGATCGGGCGATCCAAAACCAGACTCTCAGCTATTTGGATGGTTGCTTTCCGATCACCCGATGACCCGATGGTCAGATGACCCGATCCTACTTGGCCTCGTACACGGTCTTGCCGCCGACCACCGTACGCAGAACTTTCGTTTCCAGGATTTTCGGCGGTGGGACTGCCGTAATATCCTGATCAAGAACGACAAGGTCGGCCAGCATGCCCGGCTCCAGCTTGCCTTTTTGCTTCTCGGCGAATTCGGCAAAAGCCGCGCCCGTCGTGTAGGCGGCGATCGCCTGCTCGATGTTCAGTTTCTCCGCAGGATAATAACTCTTCCTTCCGTCTTCGCTCATACGGGTAAGAGCCGAGTAGAGTCCGCGAAACGGCGTAACCGGTTCTTGCGGATAATCCGTACCAAAGGCCAGCACCACCCCGCGGCGAAGGAACTCAGCCCAGGCGTAGGAATGCTCAGCGCGCTTCGGCCCCAGACGCGACTCGGCCCAGTTCATATCCGTGAGCAGGTGGTTCGGTTGTATAGACGCGATCACGTTCAGATCCTTGAAACGCAAAATCTGCTGCGGCGTGGTGACCTGCGCGTGCTCGATGCGAAGCCGGTAATCGGTGCCCCCGTCGGCCGCTTTCACTTTGCCTTCTTTTGCCGCCTTCTCCGCCTCGGTGAATGCGTCGAGCGCCAACTGCACCCCTTTGTCGCCGATGGCGTGGAAGCCGATCTGATATCCCGCCAACACCCGCTCCTTGGTCATCGCATTCAGCTTCGCCGCCTCGTATTGCGGCAGACCGCTGTTCTTCGAATCGTCGCTGTAGGGCTCAAGCAACGCGGCCGTCTTCGAACCGAGTGAACCATCCAGGAAGGCCTTCAGCATTCCGGTGTGGAGCAGGTTGTCGGATGCGGGATGCGAGTTGCGTTTGCGATTCAGGTCTTCGATCGAGTCGTCGAGCGTCAGCCACTCTGAAATCCTCGCCGTCAGCTTTCCCTCGTGTTCGAGTTCCTCGTAGACCTGAAAGTCTTCCCACTGCGAGTTGTCCTGCGCGGAAGTGATGCCGTGACTTGCCAAGTCCGCAAGAGCGAGTTCGATGGCTTGCCGCCGCTTGTCGTGCGTCGGTTTTGGAATCACCGCCTGCATCGCAAGCACCATCTCGCGCAGAATACCGTTGGGCGTGCCCGCGTCATCGCGATCGATCTTTCCACCCTCCGGGTCGCGAGTAGCGACAGTGATACTGGCCAGTTGCAGGGCGCGCGTGTTGGCCACGCCAATGTGTCCGTCGACGCGTTCCAGATATACCGGATGGCTGCTGCTTACCTCGTCCACATCCCAGCGCGTGGGCAGAACTTTGACCGGCCAAAGAGTTTCGTCCCAGCCACCACCCACGATCCACTCTCCGGGCGCCGCTTTTTCGACCTGGGCGAGGATACGTTCGCGGAATTCGTCCAGCGTCTTCACGCCGACCAGGTTCACGTTCATCTTCTCCAGACCTGCGCTGGCCAGGTGCATGTGGGCGTCATTGAAGCCGGGCATGACGAAGTGACCATCCAGATCCACGATCTTCGTCTCTGGCCCCTTCAACTTCATGATCTCGTCGCGCGTCCCCACGGCGAGGATCCGGTCGCCAAGGACCGCCAGCGCCTCCGAGCGCTTGCCCGCTGCCAACGAAGACGCCGCCGCGACCACTCCGGTGTAGATGTTGCCGTGGGTAAAGATCAGGTCCGCTTTCGGTTTCTGAGCCACGCTCTGCGCCGACGCCCCAGAGGCCACGGCCAACAGCAGAATCGGTGCGATTCGCGTCATCATTTTCCTACTCCCGACAGTGTCAGCATTGTGAGCAGAATGCGCTTTAGTCCGAGGTCTCGTCCATTGCAGTCGAACCATTCTTGCAACGTGTGCGCGCCGCCCCCGGAGCCGCCCGCACCGATCGCGATGGCCTCGCGGCCCAGCGAGAGCGGAATGTTGGCGTCGGTCGACGCCCGCTGCACCTGCGCCGGATTGCCCAACTGCGCATCCACGGCGCGAATCACCTTCAGAAGCCGCGCGTCCGGCGCCAGTTCCCCCGCCGGACGATTCCCGATCTCCACCACTTCGCTCTGTACCACCTGCTGCCTGCGTGTTGCGTGCTGAGCAGCAGCCCGATTTTCCCACGCGACTGCCTGGTCGAGCGCGAGGCGCAGCGCTCGCTCCAGTCGGTCAATTTCGGTCATCGACGTGGAGCGCAGATCGACTCGCATACTGGCGGATTCCGGAATCGAATTTACGGAAGTCCCGCCACGAATCACGCCGACATTAAAAGTTGTTTTCGGCGAGGCCGGCACCGGCGTTTGACTGAAGACTTCGATCGTACGGGAGAGTGCAATAATCGGATTGGGCGCACCGAAGTCGCTCCAGGAGTGCCCGCCCGGACCGCGCACGATCACTTCGAAGCGGCGGCTGCCCAGGGCCTCGGCCACCACGGTGTCCGCTCCGGCGCCATCGACAATCACGCTGTAGGCAATCGCGTCTCGCCAGCGCGGCGTCGCGAACACGTGCCGCATGCCGCGCAGATCGCCTTCGCCTTCTTCCCCGACGTTCCCGATGAACACAAATGGCAGCGCATGCGAAATTCGCGCGCTGCCGAGCACACTCGCCACGGCCAGCATCGCCGCGATGCCGGCGCCGTTGTCGGCGACTCCCGGGCCATACAACCGGCTGCCCTGCTGGCGGATGTTCAACGGCGTCGCCGCCGGGAACACCGTATCAATATGCGCGCTGAGCGCCACGAAGCGGCTGCCGTAGCCGGGACGTACGCCGAACACGTTGCCGACCTCATCCACCTGCACGCCGTTGAGGCCGAGTTCGCGAAAACGCTCGGCCAGCCAGGCGCTGCGCGCTGATTCGCCGAACGGAGGCGCGGCCACCCGCGTCGCCTCCATCTGCCACAGCGCAAACTGCGATTCCTGCGCGCGGAAGCGGTCGAATGCAGCGCGCACTTCCGGCGAGCCAGCGAGCCGTGCCACTTCTTGCTGCACCGAGGGATACAAATCAGAAGCTGCCACTGGCGGCATTCACTCCATCCTTTGCGCCTATCTTATAACGTCAGCACGCAACGCCGGTGCGGATGCCGGGCGAGTCCTTGGTTCGCGCGCCCTCGGCAGAACATTTGCGCATAGTTTTGATAGACTGACCATTCCCGATCCACCTCAATTCCTACTCGTCATAGGAGGTATCGCCCGCCGTGAAACCCGTCCTCAAAATCGTCGGCATTGTCGTCGCCCTGTTGATTGTTGTCGCCATCGCGCTCCCGTTTCTGGTGAACGTCAATAATTTCCGTCCCCAGATTGAGTCGAGCCTCAGCTCGGCTCTGGGACGGCCAGTGAAGGTCGGCAATTTGAGCCTCAGCATCTTCTCCGGCAGCGTGAAAGCCGACCAACTCTCTATCGCGGACGATCCCAAGTTCAGCAGCGCCCCGTTTATCCAGGCGAAATCGCTCCAAGTGGGCGTCGAACTGTTGCCGCTCATTTTCAGCAAGCAGCTTAACGTCACCGACCTGCGCATCGATCATCCGGAAATCACTTTGCTGCGCAACCGCGAGGGAGTTTGGAATTTCTCCTCGCTTGGAAATCAGTCGGCGTCACCAGCCAAAGCGGCCGAAAAAACGTCCAGCGCACCGGCCAATGTGAGCGTGGCCAAGCTCGACCTGACCGACGGAACCATTTCCCTCGGATCCATTTCCGGCAAACGTAAACCCGTCGTGTACGACAAGGTCAACGTTGCGGTGCTCAATTTCTCTTTTACCCGCGCGTTTCCCGTGACCGTTTCCGTCGGCCTCCCCGGCGGCGGCAGCTTGAAAATAGACGGCTCCGCCGGCCCGATCGATTCGACCGATACGACTCTCACGCCGGTGCAGGCAAAGCTGAACCTGAGCAAACTCGATCTCTCCCAGTCGGCGATCGTCGACCCGGAGCTGGGCATCACCGGCTCGGCTGATTTCGACGGCACGCTGAGTTCCGACGGCCACATCGCGAAGGCCGGCGGAACCTTGAAGGCCACATCGTTAAAGCTGGTTCCGAAGGGCTCTCCCGCCCGAGTACCCGTCCAGGTGGTCTTCGCCGTTGAGCACGACCTGAAAGAGGAGTCCGGAAAGCTGGTGCAGGGCGACGTCGCCATCGGCAAGGCGCTGGCCAAACTGACCGGCACTTATGATATGCACGGCGAGACCACTTCCATCCACACGACACTGAAAGGACAAGCCATGCCGGTCGACGACCTCGAGGCCATGCTTCCCGCGCTCGGAGTAGTTCTTCCCACCGGTTCGCGGCTCCAGGGCGGAACGCTTTCGGTCGAACTCGACTCGGCTGGTCCGCTCGACAAGCTGGTCTCAACCGGCTGGGTAAAGATGAGCAACACTGCGCTCGCCGGTTTCAACCTCGGATCCAAGCTATCGGCAATCTCCGCCCTCACGGGCAAGCAGACCGGCAATGACACCACGATCGAGAACTTGAGTTCCGATGTGCGGTACGCGCCCGAAGGCACGCGCCTCGACAAGATCAACCTGGTGATCCCGACGCTTGGAACCGTCACCGGCGCAGGCACCGTCAGCCCCAACAATGCACTCGACTTCAAAATGGTGGCCAACCTGGCCGGCGCCGGCGCCGGTCTCACGAAAGTCGCCGGCCTCGGTGCGAGCGGCATCCCTGTGAGCATTGGGGGGACAACTGCGAACCCAACCTTCATGCCTGATGTGAAGGGGATGGTAAACAGCCAACTCAAAGGCCTAATGCCCGGAGGCAAGACCAATCCTTTGGGCGGCCTAAGCGGCCTCTTGGGAAAGAAGAAGCCGAACTAAAAGTGTTCAACCCGTAATGGCGGAGGTTTCTAAAACAGTGGTTTCCGGATCGCCGACTGCTTGCAAAATGACCGCTATTGATCCACTCTCATCCAATCTCGTATGCGAATCCTTTTGGTCGGCGGAAACGGTTTCATCGGCTCGCCCTTGATGCATGAGTTGCGTGGTTCCGGACACCAAGTTGCAGTTTTCCACCGCCGTCCCGATGCAGATCCTGTCGGTGCTGACGTGGTCCGAATCCAGGGAGACCGGAATCGGCTTCCCGATTACAGAAATCAGCTTCAGCGATTTTCCCCTGACGTCATCATCGACTTGATCCTTAGCTCGGGAGAACAGGCACGCCAGTTAATGAAGACTGTGCGTGAAGTTGCGCAACGGGTGATCGCGATCAGCAGCATGGACGTTTACCGTGCGTGGGGCGTGTTGCACGGGGTTGAGCCGGGCCCGTTAGATCCGCTCCCGCTGACCGAAGACTCGGCACTGCGCACCGTTCGCAGACCCTATGCGCCAGAGACGGTCAAGATGATGCAGAGCATCTTTACCTGGGTTGACGAAGACTACGACAAGATCGCGGTCGAAGCGGCGATACTGAACGACCCAGTGATCTCGGGGACCGTTCTACGACTGCCGATGGTATACGGGCCAGGAGATCCTCTCCATAGATTCTTCCCGTTGCTCAAACGCTGCGCCGATGGGCGATCTTCAATACTTCTTTCTGATGATTTCGCCGCTTGGCGGGGCCCGCGCGGATACGTTGAGAACGTTGCGCATGCGATCGCCCTTGCCGCAACCTCGGATCAGGCGGCTGGACGTGTTTACAACATTTGCGAAGAGCCGACATTGCCGGAACTGGAATGGCAGGCGAGGATCGCAAAACAGATGAACTGGCCTTGGAGGTTCGTTGTACTGCCAAGAGAGCGAACGCCAAAGCATCTGCTGCTGCCCGGCAATGCGGCGCAACATGTGGTCGCCACGTCTGAGCGCATTCGAACTGAGTTGCGTTACACGGAACTAGTCGAAATCGAGGAAGCAATACAGCGAACGGTCGCGTGGGAACAGCGAAACCCGCCCACCACCGTCAATCTACATCAGTTTGATTACGACGCCGAAGACGCAGCTCTCGCCAATGTGGCGTAAGTTACCATTGCGCCAGTTTCACGAGCCCCACTGAAGTACGCGGCCAGTGTACGGTGGGTGACCACTCAAGCTCGGTGATCCGGATGAGCATTTCGACCAGCTCTCTTGGTCGGAAGAGACAATGCTGATGGGCGAATCTTTCACAATCAAATGTGGAAGCGCTTTGTGTGTGCGTGAGAACTTGTCTTGGGCAATCCGGTGGGACGAAGCACAGGAGAATCCAGCCCTGGAGGGGCGAACCAGCTTAGTCCAGCGCTTCAGCGCTGGGAAAAGTGGAAGAAATGATTCAAGTCCCGGAGGGACGACCAGTTCTCACGCACACTCTTTAGCGAACGCCGCGAAGTGCGGTCTCAGCGGGATGAGATTCTAGCATCTTCATGCCGTTCAGAATCATGGCGATTACGTTCTCGTCCCCGACCACCGTGTTGATCATCAAGTGATAGAGGCTGCGCGTCGGCCATTCGGCATTGAAGTAACGTTTGATGTACGCCTTCCGCTCCTTGTCCACGTTCTCCACCAGGTCTTCGGCCTCCTCGTGGCTCTTGCCCATTGCCACCAGGCGGCGAATCTTTTCGTCGTGCGGAGCATAGGTGAAGACGCGGAAAGTATCTTCGCGTTCGCGCAGGAAAAACGGAGACCCACGGCCCACAATCACCGCATTTCCTTCCGCCGTAATCGTGCGCATGATCTCTCCCACCATGGCCATCATGCGATCCGTATCAAACGCATGCGAGTCGGCCAGAGGAATGCTGCGTTCGTAACTGCCCCGCCAGAAGGCTTTCGCTAAACGGTAGAGACGGCTGTCGACACGCTCATCGCATAAGGCCACCGCCGATTCCGTCACCTGCGCGCGCTGGGCAATCTCGGACGTCAGTTGCTGGTCCCACAGCTTCCACCCCAACCGGCGGGCCAGTTCGGTGGCAATGCCTCCGCAGCCGCAGCCAAATTCGCGCTCCAGAGTAACAATGCGAAACATCGCGAACCTCCTTTCCGTGGACGGCGATCGTTGAACCACGATCAGTGAGCCACGATCTCGCCTCCCGGCTTCGCCTTCTTGATCAGGAACACACACGGGATCAAACAAGCGATCACGACCCCGAGCACCCAAAAATTATCAATATAGGCCAGCATGGTGGCCTGCCGGATGACATTCGCCTGCGCCATGGCATAGGCGTGCTGCAACGCGGTTCCAGGCCCGGAGCCACCGCCCGAAAAAGTGCCCGTCATCCCGCGCAGCACGGACTGAAACTGCGGATTGGCGGCGTTCAGCTTCTCCACCAGCCGCACCTGGTGAAATTGGGCGCGGCGAGCCAGGCCGGTGGTGACAAAAGAGATCCCGACGCTGCCGCCAATATTTCTGGCGAGGTTCATCAAGCCCGACGCCGCATTGTTCTTCTCGCGTGGCAGAAACGCATACGCGGCGGTGTTGATGGGCACGAACAGGAAAGCGAGTCCCACTGACTGGTAGACGCGCGCCATGATCATGGTGTGGAAATCCACGCCCAGGTCGAACGTCGTCATATGGAACAGCGAAAACGAGAGCATCGACAAACCAAACACCATCAGCCAGCGCGGGCTATAGCGCGAAAGCAGAGTCCCTACAATCGGCATCATCAGCATGATCGCGAAACCGCCTGGGGAGAGCGCCATCCCGGAGCGTTCGGCAGTGTAACCGAGCAGCGTCTGCATGAACAGCGGCAACAGCAGCGTGCTGCCCAGCAGGGCAAAGCCGAGCATGAACATCAGGAAGTTCGCGGCGGCGAAGGTGCGGTGGCGAAATAAATGCAGTTCGACGATGGGGTCTTTGTGGTTCCACTCCCAGAAAATGACGAAAATCAGCGACGTGGCTGAGATCACGGTCAGCCCTACGATGAAGTGCGATTCGAACCAGTCTTCGCGTTGTCCTTTGTCGAGGATCACCTGCAGTGTTCCGAGGCCGAGCGCGACCAAGCCGAGTCCAATGTAGTCAATCCGGGTTTCGCTCAGCTTGCGGCGCTTGAAGTACGGAGGATCCTGGATGAGCCGTGACGTCAGCAAAAGCGAAAGAATGCCAACTGGGATATTGATGAAGAAAATCCAGCGCCAGCTAAAGTCGTCGGTGATCCAGCCCCCGAGCGTGGGGCCGATGGCCGGAGCCATCACCACTGCGATGCCGTAGACGGCGAATGCCATGCCGCGCTGGGCGGGAGGAAAGGTATCGGCGAGGATAGCCTGCGAGCTCGGTTGCAAGCCTCCGCCGCCCGCACCCTGAAGAATGCGGAAGACGATCAGCATGGTGAGATTGGGCGCGAATCCGCACAGAAACGAACTGATCGTGAACACCGCGACACAGCCCATGTAAAAGTGCTTGCGACCGATGATCGAAGACAGCCAGCCGCTCAGCGGCAGCACGATGGCATTCGAGACGAGATACGACGTCAATATCCACGTACTCTCGTCCTGACCTGCGGAGAGACTGCCGGCGATATGCGGCAGCGCCACATTGGCGATGCTGGTATCGAGCACCTCCATGAACGTGGCCAGTGTCACCACGAGAGCGATGATCCACGGATTAACCGGAGAACGCCATTCGGCGGCGTCATTCATGGTGATCGAAGCAGCGCCCATTATTTATCTCAACCTCTGCTTCGAGCTACGGGCTACAAGCGAACACGAATCGGTTGCTCGAAGCTCGCGGCTCGGAGCTATTTAATCCAGACCTTCGGCACCACCGACATCCCCGGGCGTAGTTCGTGTCCCTTGATCTCGCCCGAATCGAACACGATCTTCACCGGTATGCGCTGCACGACTTTGACGTAGTTGCCGGTGGCGTTTTCCGGTGGCAGCAGGCTGAAGCGCGCTCCGCTGGCGCCGGCGATGGAATCGACATGCCCCTTGTAGGTCTTGCCGGTCGCATCCACCGCAATCTCAGCCGGCAAACCGGGCTTCATCTTCTCAAGCTGCGTCTCCTTGAAATTCGCCGTGACCCAGAGGTCCCCCTCATCGAGCGGGATGACCTTCATCATCTCCTGGCCGGGCTGCACGTTTTGACCAACCTCGACGGTGCGATTGCTGACCGCTCCGCTGACCGGCGCAATCACTTTCGTGTACTGGAGGTTCAGGTCCGCCTGATCCAATTCAGCCTTCCGGCGATCGGCATTGGCTTGCGCGGAAAGGGCGCGGGCGCGCGTGGCTCGCATCGTCTGCGGCGCCGTGTCGGCGGTTCGAAGCTCGGCGCCCGCCTGCTGCAGTTTGTCCTGCGCCTGTTCGATCTGCGCCGCGAGAGCGTCGGCGCGGGCGCGCGCCGCTTGCAGAGTTGCGGCAGCGGCTTGGGCGCTGGCGACGGCTTGATCGTACTGCTGCTCGGAGATCTCCTGCTTGTCGATCAGTTGTTTGTAGCGGAGAAGATCGTTCTGCGCTTTGGTATTGTTGGCTTCCGCTTCCACGACCTGAGATTTGGCTGCTTCAAGCTGCTGGCGGGCAGCCGCGATTCCAGCCTTCGCACTGGAGACGCCGGCCTGGGCGCCGCTCACCTGGCTCGAAGTGCTCACGTCGGTTATGGGGACGTTAATGCCGGCGGCTGCGGCCTGCGCCTGCGCGTCGGCGTATACAGCACGCGCCTGCGCGACGGCAACTTCGTAGTCGGCAGGGTCGATTTCCACCAGCACCGTTCCCTTTTCGACGTACTGGTTGTCTTGCACGTTGAGCTTCAGCACATGGCCACTGACGCGTGCGCTTACCGAGTTCACGTGCCCGTCAATCTGCGCGTCGTCCGTGGATTCGTAGCTTCCGAGGTAGCGCCACAGAAAGAAAACGGCGATCAGGATCACGAGGCTGGTGAAAATGAGTCCCCACTTCGTGCGCGGATTGCTCAAGAACGCGGCTCGCCGCTGATATCGAGCTTCGCTGTCAAGCAAAGACTGAGACTGCGGGGCGCGCGTTTCCGGTTGCGGTTTCGACTCGGCTGCAACGCTGCTGGTTTGTTCCGCCATTGGTTACTTCCCTTTCAAATATTCGCGAACGCCCTCTTCGGCGCGCCCCAGGGCGCGGGCAAAGGAAACCTTGGCCAAGTTGTGGAGGTAGAGGCTGGAGATCAAACTCTCGTGCGCGGCCGCCACCGCTTCCTGCGCTTGAACCACTTCGAGGTTGTCGGTGACCCCGGCGGAGAAACGATCCTGCGACTGGGTGAGCGCCTGCTCGGCCAGATTGACGGAACTCTGGGCGACTTCCACCTGGTCGCTCGACGACTTTAGGTCCAGCAGCGCGTTGCGGATATCCTGATCGATCTGACCGCGCACGTCCGCCATCTGCGCCTGCGCCTGCCGCAGGCTGGCTTCGGCCTTCAGAACATCTCCATGGACTTTGCCACCCTGGAAGATCGGAATGTTCAACGTACCGACGACCGCGTACGTAGGCGCCACATCGCCGGGAACCTTGCCGATCTCGCCGAAGTTTACCGCCATATCGATGGTGGGAAAATACCCGGCAGTGGCGGCGCTGCGCTCCAGTTGCGCAGCAACCAGACGATCCCGCGCGGCTTTGTAATCGGAGCGCAGAGAATACGCGCGCTGCAAGCTGGTTTCAAGATCGGGGATGGGAAAAGCCTGGTAAGGAGCTTTGTCGGCCAGTTCGAATTCCTGGCCGGGCGCGAGTCCAATCACGCGTGCCAGCGAAATTTTCTGCTTGGCGAAATCATTCGTGGCCGCGATCAGTTGCTGTTGTCGCGTCTGGTATTCGACCTGGGCTCGGAGCGTGTCGATTGCCGGAGCGACGCCTGCCTGCTGTTGCGCAACTGCCTTCCGGTAGAGAGCGCGTGCCGTCTCCACCTGCGCTTGCGCGGTTTCCACGCGGGCTGCCCCAGCAATCGCCTGCAGGTAGGCGCTGCCAGTCGCGAGCACCACCAGATCGCGCGCGTCCTTCAGATTGAACCGGGCCACGCTTTCCCCAACCACGGAAGAACGGTATTTCTGGATTGACTTCCAGTCGAAGACTCGCTGCGTCGCCGAGGCGCGTACGTCAAAGTAGGAGAAAGGTCCGATGACGCGAGGAAGACCAGGAAACAGCGAGGTGGTAAGTCCCTCCGCTTCCAGGCTCACTTTCTGTCTGGCTTCCTGTACGTCTGCACTGACGTTCGGAAGCAGGTCGCTGAGCTGCTGCCATTTCTGTCCTCGGGCCTCGATGGTGTTGTACTCCGACAAAAGACCAGCCAGGTTCTGGCGCAAAGCCCGCTCGATCGCATCGCTGAAGGTCAGCGGCAGGACTCCAGGGGTGGGCTTGGCCTCCGGCACACTGCCAAATACCGGGTTCTGTGCCGACGAGTTTTGAACTTGCATGGCCCCGCCCGCCGAGCTCGCGGTCGAACCGGAACTTTGGGCGCAAAGCGCCGCTCGGAAAATGACAATTGACACGGTCAGCAAAACGATCCGCAAACAGAATGCGCGAAAACCAAGCAATTGGCAGGTGGGACGGTTCGCGAAAGCCATTGGAACCTGGGGTTTCTCCTTACTAGACGAAAATCATAAGTCTTTTGGACTCTTTTTGCTGAAGATCCGATGCAAATTGTTGAACTGTCTAGCGATAGAGCGCGCACCCATACCGCTTTGCAGGTGCTCACGGACCGGCGACAGTGACCTTGGTCATCTTGTGCAACCCCGACCCGAAGTTCAATCTATGAAGCGAGTCAAGCTGCTTCCCGGCGACGGAAACGTCCGTAAGGGAAGTCCTGCGTATGAGCGAAGACAAGAAACTGCCACCCAAAGGATCGGACTGGACGCGCCTGCTCACCGATCCCGACCTGGTCAGCCACCTCGGGACACTGCTCCGGACCTACCGCGAGGTGCCTCCCCTACAACGCGAAGCGGCGCTGCTGCAGGCGATGCGCAAGATCAAAGACGCTGCCGTCAACGCCCGCGAAGCACAGAAAAATGTGCCCGTTGCTGCCGCGCCGGCGCCACCCGCCGTGCTTCACCGTCCCGAACCAGTGGACGAAACGCCCCCGTTCGAACCGGATTTATTCAGATCGCAATTGGAATCGGATCGCCGCCGTTTTCAGCGAATGAAGTGCTATGTAGCGGTGGAAATTCACATTGAGGGTGTAGAAGAGCCGGTCTGGGGCAATCTGGTGAATGTCGGCCGCGGAGGATGCCTGGTCGAGACCGCCAGCCCCGTGCCCGTGGGCAAGGCTTTGGAGATCGGGCTGTGGGTGGCAAACGGCAAAATCTGGGTGAAAGGCGTCATCCTCAGCGGAGTCGCGACGCGCAGTGCGCCATCGTTTGGCGTTCGGGTGAAATTCTCAGAAGCGGAACTGTTGGAAAAGGAACACCTGCGCGAATTTCTTAAATTCGTCGAGAGCACCGCTCGCAAATCGGAAAGCGGAACGGCCTATGTGGCGCAATTAAAGAGGTAGGCCGCTCCCCGTCCAACCTAATCTTGCCAGCAACTTTTTTTGCCGTCCGGGTTCATTCCTATGAGGCCAATCAGGATGGAAATGCCTTGGCGCGGACGCCGTTTGCTCGTGGCAACTGCTGTGCTTGTGGCGGCCGGGCTTACGACTCAGTTCGCTCTCGGCCGGAAGAAAGACAAGTCCGCCGGGGCAATGACGATGGATGAGCACAAACGCGCCGTCCACGCTCTGAACCGGCTGACATTCGGTCCGCGGCCCGGCGACGTGGAGCGCGTCACGCAGATGGGCGTCGACAAGTGGATCGAACTCGAACTCCATCCCGATAAAATTGATGACTCGGCGCTCGATGCCAGGCTGGCTCCGTTCCGTACGCTGCGTATGGGGACGAAAGAAATCGTCGAGAATTTTCCGCCCGAACAGTTGATCAAGCAGATCGCCGACGGAAAAGCTTCGCTGCCGCGCGATCCCGCCAAGCGCGCGGTTTACGAAGCGCAACTCCAGCGCTACGAAGACAAGCAGGAACGCAAAGATAAAGAAGACGCGGCCAAAAGCGGCGCGGCCGCCACCGACAGCGCCTGTAGAGACGGGGCTTGCCCCGTCTCCGCTGACAGCGCCCAGCCAGCCGACCCCGACCAGATGCGGCGCCGCGAAGAACGCCGCCTCGCCAATCTCAGGACGCAGGAACTTCTCGATCTGCCTGCCGACGAGCGCATGAAAGAAATTCTGAAAATGTCGCCCGAAGATCGGCGGGCGATCGCCACCACGACCAAAGGCGCCAAGGCAGACGCGTTGATGGAGGGAATGAGCCCGCAGCAGAAGGAAACGGTGATGGCGCTCAATAATCCCGAGCAGGTGGTGGTCAGTGAACTGATGCAGGCCAAGATGCTGCGCGCGATCTATAGCGAACGGCAGCTCGACGAAGTGATGACCGACTTCTGGTTCAACCACTTCAACGTGTTCATCAACAAGGGCGCTGACCGCTATCTGCTGACCAGCTACGAGCGCGACGCGATCCGCCCGTATGTGCTCGGAAAATTCGAAGACCTGTTGGTGGCGACCGCGAAGAGCCCGGCGATGCTGTTCTATCTCGACAACTGGTTGAGCGTGGGGCCGGACTCGGAAATCGCACAGGGCATCGCGCCGTATCGTCCGAATCGCCGCGGCTATGGCCCAGATCCGAATAATCGCTCGAAGAATCGCCCGCGGGGCAAGGGCAAGCAAGCCAGCGGCCTCAACGAAAACTACGGCCGCGAACTGATGGAGTTGCACACGCTCAGCGTAAACGGCGGCTACTCGCAGAAGGATGTCACGGAAGTGGCCAAGGTTTTTACCGGGTGGACGATCGAGCAGCCGAAAAACGGTGGCGACTTCCGCTTCGAGCCGCGCTGCCATGAGCCCGGCGACAAGATCGTCCTCGGACATCGCATCAAGCCAAATGGCGAGAAGGAAGGACTCGAAGTGCTGCACCTGCTGGCGCACAATCCAAAGACGGCGCACTTCATTTCGCAAAAACTGGCGATGCGCTTTGTCTCCGACGATCCTCCGGCCGCGCTGGTCGATCGCATGGCACAAACCTTCCTGAAGAAAGATGGCGACATTCGCGAGGTCTTGCGCACCATGTTCAAGTTGCCCGAGTTCTGGTCGCCGGACGCCTACCGCGCCAAAGTGAAAACACCGCTCGAGTTCGTGGTCTCCGCCGTACGCGCCAGCGATGCAGAAGTTGAGGACGCCCGCGCCCTCGTCGGCACGCTTAACAACATGGGCATGATGCCGTATGGCATGATGCCGCCGACGGGCTACTCGATGAAAGCCGAAGTGTGGGTGAACTCCTCCGCGCTCCTGGGACGCATGAATTTCGCGTTGGGCCTGGCAGCAGGGAAGATACGGGGAGTGAGAATCGATTCGGCAGCGGGAACCGCCGCAGCAGGAACGATCGACGTAGCAACGATCGACGCGCAGCAGGCGCTAGCGAACCTGGAAAATTCGCTGCTCGCAGGTGACATTTCCAGGCAAACGCACGATACCATCAGCAAGCAACTCGAAGACCCGAAGATCAGCCAGCGCCGATTGGATGATCCAAAACGTCCGCCAAACGTAGGCGCGATTACGGGACTGATTCTAGGGTCGCCAGAGTTTCAGAGGCGCTAGCTTCGAGCTGCGAGCTGCGAGCGAGCACAAACCGATTGCTCGAAGCTCGCAGCTCGTAGCTCGAAGCAGAGGTTCTAATCATGTCCATAACTCGCAGAGTTTTTCTTCGCAACGGCGCGCTGGCCGTGGTTGGCACAACGGCGCTACCGAGCTTCCTTACGCGCGCTGCCTTTGGCGCGGCTCACCCCGGCGTTCGCACCAAGCGCCTGGTCGTGATCTTCCAGCGCGGTGCGGCCGACGGCCTCAACATCGTTGTGCCTCACGGCGAGCCCAGTTACTACTCCATGCGGCCAACTATCAACATCCCTAAGAAATCCGTACTCGACCTCGACGGCTTTTTCGGATTGCATCCGGCGATGGCGTTTTTTCAGCCGCTCTGGAAACAGAAGCATCTCGCCATCGTGCACGCCGCCGGATCGCCCGATCCGACCCGCTCGCACTTCGATGCGCAGGACTTCATGGAGTCCGGCACGCCCGGCGTGAAAGTCACTGATGACGGCTGGCTGAACCGCGCGCTGCACGAGCTTTCTACGGGCAAATCCGCGCCCGATAAGTCGGCCTTCCGCGCCATTGCACTCGGGCCGTCGCTGCCGCGCATACTCTCCGGCAAAGAGCCGGCCATCGCGGTCAACAACCTGAACGATTTTTCCGTCGGCGGAAAAAATCCCAACGCGGCGCCCATGTCGAACACCTTCGAAGCCATGTACGACCACTCGGTGGACACCGTGTTGCATGGCACCGGCCAGGAAACCTTCGATGCGGTCAAGACGCTGAAGGCGGCAGACCCTGCGCACTACACGCCAGCGGCGAATGCGAACTATCCGCGCGGACGCTTCGGCGACAGCCTGAAACAACTGGCGCAACTGATCAAAGCAAACCTAGGAGTGCAAGTGGCATTCGCCGATATCGGCGGCTGGGACCACCACGTCAACGAAGGCAGCACCCAGGGACAGATCGCAAACGTTCTCGGTGATTTCTCGCAATCGATAGCCGCATTCTGGACCGACCTCGGCGATCTCGGAGAAGACACGGTCGTAGTAACCATGTCCGAATTCGGCCGCACCGCGCGCGAAAACGGCAATCGCGGCACCGACCACGGCCACGCCAACGTGATGTTTGTCCTGGGCGGCCCGGTAAAAGGCGGCAAGGTCTATGGCCGCTGGCCCGGCCTCGACCAGTCGCAGTTGTACGAAGGCCGCGATTTGGCAATAACGACGGACTTCAGGCTGGTGCTCAGCGAAGTCGTCTCGCGCTATCTGGGGAACAAAGATTTGAAGACTGTGTTCCCGGGATTCGAGGCGCAGCCGGGGCAATTCGCGAAATTTTTGGGATAGAAAAGCTCGCGTAGGGGCGGACGCCTCGTCCGCCCAAGCCGGGCAAAGTCCGGCAGGTTATCTGAGTCGCGCCCTGGAGCGTAAGTTTACGAAACAGGGATTCGCTTCCGAAGCGCCGCGACGAAAACAGCATCGGCCTTAAGCGAGACCATCTCCAACGGAGAAAATCCCCGCTTCCATGCAAGATAGAACGTCATCAGCAATAGCGAAATCGTGATGGCAAAATTGGGCCAGGCATTCAGCGCCCATTGTCCGCGCCAACTCAGCTCGCAAGCCCGAGAGAACGGCGTGAAATATGGGATTGGCCATTGATAGCCGTCCGGGCCACGACTTCCCAGCAAGCCTTCGAGTAGATGAATATGGAAGCTCAAGAACGCGAGCCCCGCAGTCTTCCACCGCTGAGTCGCCAATGCGAATGACACCACCGCCACGGCAACCGCGAACGGAAGGCTATGCAACGAGTGATGGCAAGTTGAAAACCATTCGAGCGGATGATGAGATTTGCGTGTAAAGTAATCCGCCACGATCCCAAGGCCGTCAACATCAGGCACGACACCGGCCAGAGTAACCAAAGCACGTTCCCTGCGACTCAACGATGCCGAGTTTGCGAGGACCCATCCCGTGAAAAAGTGAGTCGCCGGGCTCATGGGCTCACAACTCGATCAGCACGTCCCCGCCCTCAATCTTCACCGGATACACGGCTACCTTCGCCCCCAGCGGACCGGCCTCGCCCGTCTTCGGGTCCCATGCCCAGCCGTGCCACGGACAGATCACCTTGCCATCTTCGATCACGCCCTGGCCGATCGGGCCTCCACGATGCAGACAGATATTATCCATGGCGCTGATTTCGCCGCTCACGTTGGCTACGCAGATGGTCTTGTCGCCGCAGGCGAATTCTTTGGCTTGGTTGTTCGGGGGAAGATCGGATTGGGAAGCGAGTTTGGTGAACATAGCACTCAGTATCTAGCACTGGCAGCAAACTGCGGATCCCTCGCTCCCCCCCACCGCGCCAAAAACGGGTGCGCTGGGGGCCCCGGCCCGCTCGGGATGACAAGAAGTATACAGCGGGGATTTTACTGAAAAGCGGGGATTTTACTGAAAGCTGAGAGCTGACGGCTATTTCGGCTGCATCGTCTGCGCGACCATCACCTGGCGCTTGAAATTTTCCATCATGCGCTCTTCGAGACGCACTTCGGTGGGCCGCTTGGCGAGCGTCATGGTGTCGATCTTGTCTTGCAGCTTGAGCAGCGCGTAAAACAAATTCTCCGGACGCGGCGGACAGCCGATGACATACACATCCACCGGCACGATGCGGTCGACGCCCTGCAGCACGGCATAAGTATTGAACGGCCCGCCGACCGACGAGCAGGCGCCCATCGAAATCACCCACTTTGGCTCGGGCATCTGGTCGTAAATTCGCTTCACCACGGGCGCCATCTTCAGCGTCACGGTGCCGGAGACAATCATCAGATCCGCCTGCCGCGGGCTGGGCCGAAACACCTCCGACCCAAAACGCGCGATATCGAACCGAGCGGTTGAAGACGCGATCATCTCGATGGCGCAGCACGCCAGCCCAAACGTCATCGGCCAGAGCGCCGACTTGCGCGCCCAGTTGAAGACGTAGTCCACCGTCGAGATCATGAAATTCTTTTCGAATTTGTTCTGGAGCCAGCTCATGAGGCCTCGTTCCCTACAAGAATACTCCTCACCTGCATCCGGACGTGACACAAATCACACCCTGACCGACAAACCGCAGTCTAGGCAGCAGCCGGGCCAGTGTCAATCGGCAAGCAATTCCGTCATTTTTAGGCGTGATTTCTAGCGGGCTGCGGAAAAATTCGGGTTTCGTAAAGCATGTCCCCGGTCTGTACCTTCAACAAGCACATCCAATTCAGAGACCTGAGACCGGCCCCACCAACTCCTGCTAGAATTTCTCAGCGCCCGTGGGGGCGACTCTAATCGGCTCCAGCAGCCGTGAGTGTGTGGGGAATCCGGCTTGTTCCAACGAATGTTTCCGGCAATCTTTCTGTTGGCATCCATCATTCTGGCGAGCGCGCAAGCGCCCAGCGCCCCAGGCAAGCCGCTTCCGCCCGGACCCATGCAGCCCAAGATCAAGGCCGCCTGCATCCAGTGTCATAACGCAACCCGCATCAGCGAGCAGCACCTCACCCGCCAGCAATGGTCCGACCAACTCGAAAAAATGGAAGGTCTAGGCGCCGTCATCCCCGACTCCGATCGCGACGCCTTTCTGAACTACCTGACCAAGAATTTCGGTCCCGAAAAAGGCGCAGCCAAGGACCGAGGAAAGACCGCAGCTAAGAAGTCCGGAAGCGCAGCCGACTAGCCCGTGCAGCGCGGACACTCCCTTCGGCTTCGCACAGGGCAGGCTCTGTCCGCGAATGGCGCCCTATTCTTTTTCCGCGCTCGCAGCGTCCTCTGCGGTTGAATGCTTCTCCGGCCGCAGCAACGGAAACAGAATCACATCGCGGATCGTATGCGAGTCGGTGAACAGCATCGCCAGTCGGTCCACTCCCAGCCCCACCCCGCCCGCCGGAGGCATGCCATAACTCAGCGCGTTTAAATAATTTTCGTCCATCTGGTGCGCTTCTTCGTCGCCGCGCTCGCGTTCTTTTAGCTGCGATTCGAATCTTTGGCGCTGAGCTTCGGGATCGTTGAGTTCGCTGAAGCCGTTGGCGATTTCCATTTGGCCGGCAAACATTTCGAAGCGCTCGGTCCAGTCGGGCTCATCCGGCTTCTGCTTTGACAGCGGCGACACTGCGGTGGGAAATTCATAGATGATCGTCGGCTGCATCAGGTGTTCTTCGGCCACCGCCTCAAAGATGGCCGCGATCGTCTTGCCGACCGGCGCCGCCGGATCGTAGCTCAAACTAATCCCCGCGCCGCGCACTCGCTCGACCAGCGCCTCGACTGAATCGTGCGCCGCGAAGTCGTTGCGCTCCGGTTTTGCGCCTGCTTTCTCCGGCCAGAAATGAAGGATCGACTCCCGCATCGTCATCCGCCGCCAGTTCGCGTGCGACCAGTCGATCTCATGCTCGCCCCACTTCGTCTTCATCCCGCCGGTTACGTCTTTCACTGCCTGCTCGATCGATCCCTGCGTCGTGTCCAGAATGCCGAGGTAATCCGTGTAAGCCTGGTACGCCTCGAGCATGGTGAACTCAGGATTCCATTTCCACCCCAGCCCCTCGTTGCGGAAGTTGCGGTTGATCTCATACACGCGATCGAATCCGCCCACCGTCAGCCGTTTCAAATAAAGTTCCGGAGCGATGCGCAGAAACAGATCCATATCCAGCGTGTTGTGATGCGTCTTAAACGGACGCGCCACCGCTCCGCCCGCGATCGGCTGCATCATCGGCGTTTCGACTTCCATGAACCCCTGCCCATCGAAATACCGCCGCAGCGATTGCATCAGCTTGCTGCGCTTCAAAAACACTTCGCGCACTTCCGGATTCACGACCAGATCGACGTAGCGTTGGCGGTAGCGCAACTCAACGTCGGTCAGCCCGTGAAATTTTTCCGGCAAAGGTAGTAGATCTTTCGCAAGAAACGCCAGTTCCTCGGCATGAATGCTCAGTTCGCCCGTGCGCGTGCGAAACAGATAGCCGCGAACCCCAATGTGATCGCCCAGGTCGAGCAGCTTCCACAGTTCGTAGCCGGCGTCGCCGATCGCGTCTTTTTTAACGTAGATCTGCAGCCGCTGCCCGTCCTGCTGCAAGTGCGCGAATCCGGCCTTGCCCATCAACCGGATCGCCATGATGCGTCCCGCGACGCGCACGGTCACGCGCGGCGCTTCCAGTTCCTCCGTCGTCTGTCCGCCGTACTCGGCCAGAATCTGCGGCACGGTGTGGCTGTAGTTAAACTTCCGCGGATAAGCCGGATGCCCGAGAGCCTCAATCTTCTTCAGCTTCTCGCGCCGGATTTCATAAATGTTTTCGTCGAGTGCCAATGAGTGTCCTTAACGCCGCGAATTCAAGATTGCCGGCAGAGAGCTAGGGAATCCTCGATTATAAACATGGGTTGGAATCAGTGCTGCTGAGCTGTGGGCTTAGAGCCGCGGGCTTCGAGCTGACTCTGGCTGCCTCGCATCTTTTGGGACTGTCGATTCTGCTCGCAAATGAATTGTGGACTCAATCTCCTCGGCTGTGCCGGCTCGGAACTTCGATCCGTAGGGGGCGGCCCGCATGAAAATTCTTTCACATTGACGCGAACAGGAATTGAGAGGACAATGTTCCCCTTACACGATTTACGGCAATGGCACGACGCAATGCTCGCTGGCGCCGCTGGGAAAGCCGTGCCGGGAGGTTCCGGACATCTCCGCCAATGCCGACGAATACACGCCCTATGCTGAATACTGCACCGGCAACGCTTCCACTCCCTTCAGCGCATGTACCTTCAGCGGAGGCCAAACTCCGCCTGGCTGGTTCGGCATCGGCGGCACCAGCCTATCGTCGCCATTATGGTCGGCGATCATCGCTGACCACGACGGCCTCTGGCACCACCGGATCGGCAGCGCGAACCCGCTTCTCTACTTGCTGTATAACTTGGATTATCACGGCTATTTCAACGACATCACCGGAATTGGCCAAACCACCAACAACAACGGTTTGTTCCCAACCACCCCGGGATATGATCTAGCGACTGGTATCGGAACGCCAAAGATGGGAGCCTTAGTCACCCTTTTCCCGCAGTAGCAGGTCGGGATTTGGACACGATTTCGCAAACGCCGTCGGACCCGTAAGGTCGCTGCAGAAAAAGCGGGCGCGTGCCCCACTCATCGCGCACTTTGCGATGAGTGGGATTCCGCCGCGGATGGCTGGCCCGCGCCAACCCTTCCTTCTAACGAGGGTGATCATCCAAGCTTTGCTTGGGCTGGGCTCTTAAATTTAATCATCACAACCGAGCTGTGATCACCCTCACAGACTTCCACCCCACCTAGTGCGACAATATCCATTGATTGGGGCAGTGAGAAGTGTGCCAGTCTCCCAAGACGGCCATCGAAGCTGCCCCAAACCCATTCTCAGCGCTGTTTTGGAGCTAAGTCCTTATTCCGGAATATTTTACATGTAAGTCCTTTAAACCCAAAGATTTGGCGGGATTTTCCGCCTAACTCTATGATTCCAAAAGACCGGGGGGGAAGGGGGGGTACTGGTAAACACGGGTTAATACCTTCGGAGTTAACAGGCGGGAAAACGGCGAAATCCTGACTCCCTGACTCTGCCCGCGGAATCGGCGAACCCAAGTGGCAGAGTACACTCAAAGGCCGAATCTCTCAGCGGCGCGAGCTTTCGCCTTTGCAGCCTCTTCTTCCCGATTCTTCGGAGGTGCGTTCGTGTCGAGCGAATGGAGAAGACGCGTCGAAATGGCGGCGATGTCATCGACCGCGGCCAGGAACGAGACTTCGTTTGCCTTCGACGGTTTGTTAAAACCAGTGATTTTTCTCACGAACTGAAGCGAAGCCGCTCGAATCTCTTCGGCAGTGACGGGCGGATCGAAGTTGAAGAGGGTTTTGATATTCCGGCACATTCAGTGTGACCTCCCGGTACGACCTCCACGGATCGGAACTCCCGAGCGCCGTGAGAGACGATAGTTTCCTTCAGGGCAGCTTGATGGTGAACGACCCCCGTGACATTTTCTCATGGGCCAGCCGCCACAGATGAACCGCCGGAAGACCATCGGTAGAGACGCGGCTTGCCGTGTCTCTGGCGATATATCACTTGCTGCTATGTATGTACCATGGTACATTAGTACCATGATCACTGAATCGCAACTCCTCATCGAGCGTGTCCAGACCGGCGTCCGCATGGAAAAACGCCTCCTCAAAGTTCTCAAGGCTTTCGCCGAATATCACGACATGTCTCTCGGCGACCTGCTCGAAGGCATCGTGCTCCACGCCTTTGACGGCAAGACTCCCTTCAGCCCCTCATCTCTCAAACGCATTCAGGACCTGAAAAAGTTCTACGCCCTCGATCTCAACTCCAGCGCCAGCCACCGACTCACCGAAATCAACCGCAGGCCAGCAGGAAAGAAGGCCGCTTCAGAGAAGCGAACATGACCGGCGATGAGCTGATAGAACAATTCGAATGCGGCACAACTCCTGCCGACACTTTCCATCACGCCGACCACGTCCGGCTGGCGTTTGAGTACCTGTGCCGCTACACGGTCCTCGAAGCGCTAGAGAAATTTTCCGCCGCCTTGAAACGCTTTGCCGCGGCACAGGGGAAAGCGCAGCGCTACCACGAGACCATCACCTGGGCCTACCTGCTTCTGATCCGCGAGCGCATCGCCCGCGCCGGCTGCGCGCAAACGTGGGAAGAGTTCGCCGAGCGCAATGCAGACTTGCTGGGCTGGAAAAGCGGCGTGCTGGCAATCCTCTACCGCCAGGAAACGCTCGACTCCGATTTCGCCCGTCACACCTTCGTTCTCCCCGACAAGGGCTTGTGATTTACTTCGCATCCTGAGACCTGAGACCTGACACCCCGCATGTTCACTTGTCCTTGAAGCTAGGCCAGTTCGGCGTTAGTATTTCACTTTCGCTCTTATCGCAACTTCTTCGAGGGCTCATGCCGCAAAATTACGTTCCCATCTTCCTCTTCCTCGCCGTCGTCGGCATCCTGATTCCCGCCACACTGCTGGTAGCCTGGGTCATCCGCACGCAAAGTCCCAACCGCGTGAAGCTGATGCCTTACGAGTGCGGCATCGATCCCTACGACAGCGCGCGCGGACGCTACACCATCCGTTTTTATATCATCGCCATATTGTTCGTGGTCTTCGACGTGGAAACGATTTTCCTGTTTCCCTGGGCCGTGAAGTTCAAGGCCCTCGGCATCTTCGGGTTGATCGAGATGCTGGTCTTTCTCGGCATCCTGATCGTCGGATACGTATGGATCTGGAAGAAGGGCGCGCTCGAATGGGTGTAACTTCGACGGGTCCCAATCCAGCTGCTTCCGATGAGACCTTCAGCGCGAGCCGCTGGACCAGGGGGAACCTGTGGTTCCCGACGCGCATCGTGGTCAGCCCGCTGCGCGTGAGCCGCGTGAAGAGGCGTCTGTTCGGCAGCAGCGAGGAAAGCATTTCGATTTCCCAGGTAGCTTCGGTGAAGATTTCAACGGGAATCCTCTGGTCGGACATTCTGATTGAGTCGACCGGAGGCACCGATCCGATTGCCAGTCACGGTCATCGCAAAGCCGACGCGTTGCGCATCCGCGACCTGGTCGAAAGTTTTCAGGCCGTCCGGCGCTAGCCGTCCGAGCCTGTAGAGACGGGGCTGGTTCCGTCTCCGGAGACGCGGCAGGCCGCGTTTCTACGGGAACGGTCAGCGGGATGACGGGCATTGTGATGACGGGCATTGACGGTGACCGCAGACAGCTGTTAGAAGTGAAAGGTTTCCTGATACTTGCGCGGCTTTTGTAACGACAGACCCTAGCATGGCCGAGGAAGTCAAAACGCCTGCTCCACCACCGCCGCCGGAAGGTGAGAAGAAGCCGACGGCGGAAAAGCCCCCGGCAGCGGCGTCCGCCGAGCCTGCGAAGCCCGCTGCTCCCGCCAAGCCCGCTGGTCCCGTCCCGGTGCCGTGGACCTCGCCGCTGGTGGAAAAATACCGGAGCCAGTACGGCTCGGGCCTCGAGGCGCAGACTTATCTTGGACAGAACTACCTTACCGTTGACCGCGCGCTGATCCCCGACATTTTGCGCCTGCTGCGCGACGAAGAGCAGTTTGACTACTGCGTTGATATCACCGCAGTGCATTATCCGAAGCGCGAAAAGCAATTCGACGTCGTATGGATCCTCTATTCTTTCCCGCGCAACGAGCGTGTGCGGGTGAAAACGCAGATTGCCGACGGCGCTTCGATCCCTTCCAGCGTCCCCATTTGGCCGACGGCGAATTGGCTGGAGCGCGAAGTCTACGACATGTTTGGCATCATGTTCGACGGCCATCCCGACCTGAAGCGCATCTTGCTGCCCGACAGCTGGAAAGGCCACCCGCTGCGCAAAGATTACGGCATCCTGCAGCAAGACAAAGAATGGGTGCAGATCAACCTGGGAATCGAGAGCGGACAATGAGCGACGGCACGAACGACGCCTCGAACCGCGGGCTTTCCAGTCTCGATCGGTCCAATCTCGATCTCGAAACTCCCGACAAAACCTATCTCGATTCGAACGAACTCATCATCAACATGGGACCGCAGCATCCGGCCACGCACGGCGTGTTGCGCGTCATCCTGAAGCTCGACGGCGAAAAAGTTCTCGGCACCGAGTGCGTCATCGGATACCTGCACCGCGGCGTGGAAAAAATCGCCGAGAACCGCACCTACACGATGTTCAATCCTTACGTCGATCGGATGGACTATTGCGCCGCCGTCTCAAATGGGCTCGGGTACTGCGAAGCGGTCGAGAAGTTGATGAATGTGGAGGCGCCGCCGCGCGCGAAATACATTCGCGTGATCCTGACCGAACTGAACCGCATCGCCAGTCACCAGCTTTGGCTGGGTACGCACGCGCTCGATATCGGAGCCATGACGCCGCTGTTCTATACGTTCCGAGATCGCGAGGAGATCCTGAAGATTTTCGAAAAGTACTGCGGCGCGCGCCTGACTACGCATGCCTTCCGCATCGGCGGCTGCCAGTATGAAACGTACGCCGGCTTCGAAAAAGAAGTAAAAAATTTCCTGACCTTCTTCGCGCCGAAGATCGACGAATACGAAGCGCTGCTCACCACCAACCGCATCTGGCTGGAGCGCACCAAGAATGTCGGCGTGATCTCGGCCGCCGATTGCGTTGCCCTCGGCGTAACCGGGCCGGTGCTGCGCGCCAGCGGCGTGCAGTGGGACTTGCGCAAAGCCCAGCCCTACGCGGCCTACTCCGAATTCGATTTCGAAATTCCGATCGGCACCAACGGCGATACCTACGACCGGTACCTGGTCCGCATGGAAGAAATGCGCCAGTCGATGCGCATCATCGAGCAAGCCGTCAACCGTATCCCCGAAGGCCCGATCATGGGCAAAGTGCCCAAGGTCATCAAGCCGCCGGTGGGCGAAATCTATCATTCGATCGAAGCGCCGAAAGGCGAGCTCGGATACTTCATCGTCAGCGACGGCTCGACGCAACCCTACCGTCTGCGCGTGCGCCCGCCATCGTTTGTCAATTTGCAGGCGCTCGACATTATGGTGCGCGGCTTGCTTGTCGCCGACGTGGTCGCCGTCATCGGCACGATTGACATCGTGCTCGGCGAGGTGGACCGCTGATGCCCAATTTCATCATGTCCTATCTCGGCAGCAGGGTGACGCCCGGCGAAGCCGGGAACCAGTTCTGGGCGCTGATGTATGTGCTCATCATTTTCGCGGGAGTGTCAGTGGCCGTGATCGCCATGAACTGGATCGAGCGCAAGGCGCTCGCGCACTTCCAGGTTCGCCTTGGCCCGATGCGCGTGGGCCCGCATGGATTGCTGCAGCCCTTCGCCGACGCGCTCAAGCTGATGCTCAAAGAAGACATCATCCCCGCCGAAGCCGACCAGTTCGTTTTCTGGGTTGCGCCTCTGATCGGACTGCTTACGGCGTTCACGGTTTATACCGTGATTCCGTTCGGGCCTTCGCAGGCGGTGAGCGACATGAACATCGGCATCCTGTTTATGCTCGGTGTCTCGTCGCTCGGCGTGCTCGGCATCGTGGTCGCGGGATGGGCCTCGAACTCGCACTATCCGCTGATCGGCGCGCTGCGGTCGAGCGCGCAGATGGTGTCCTACGAAGTCGCCATGGGACTGGCCGTCGTCTCGGCGATCCTGATGACCAGCATGAACGAGAAAGGCACCGGCACCCTGAGCATGATCGGGATCGTCCAGGCACAGCAGCAGCAGGGCGTCTGGTTCATCTTTAAATTCTTTCCTCTCGGCCTGCTCGCGTTCGTGATTTTCGCCATCGCCATGATCGCCGAGACCAACCGCGCGCCCTTCGACTTGGCGGAAGCAGAATCGGAACTGACCGCCGGATATCACACCGAATACAGCGGGCTACGCTGGTCGCTGTTCATGCTCGCCGAATATGCGGCCATGATCGCCGTCTCTTCGATCGCCGTCACGCTCTGGCTCGGCGGATGGATGCGTCCGTTCCCGAATCTGCTGAAAGCGCCGGCGTGGGAGTTCATCTTCTCGCTCTTTCCCGGTTTCACGTTTTTTGGCCTGGCGGCGATTGCTTTTCTCGGCGTGGCGCGGATGCCGGCGCATTCATTCTTCAAGATTCAGCGTATCGGGCTCGCTGTTTTCGCGGCGCTGCTCGGCTTCTTCGCGCTGCTGCTGCTCGTGATCGCGGTAGCAGGCCGTTCCGCGGACACGAGCCTGGCGGCGAGGTTCAACGAAGGCATCGACTACGTATATTGGTTTGTGCTGAAAGTTGCCGTCTTCATGTATCTGTTCATTTGGTATCGCGCGACATGGCCGCGTTACCGCTTCGACCAGTTGATGAAGATCGGATGGAAAGTGATGCTGCCGATTTCGCTCGGCGTGCTGATGGTGACCGCCATCGTGGGGGTGATCGTTTCATGAACCCTGCAATGAACTCCGCTCTGAACTCAGGCATGGCCCCGGTTGCGACGCCTTTCTTCTTCTATCTGCTGGCGGGACTGGCCGTCGCTAGCGGCTTGGCCGTCATTACGCGGCGGAATGCCGTGCATTCCGCGCTGGCGCTGATCGTGACCCTGCTCGCGGTGACGGGTCTCTACTTAATGTTGTATGCCCCGTTCGTCGCCGCCGTGCAGATCTTCGTCTACGCGGGCGGAATCATGCTGCTGTTCCTGTTCGTGATCATGCTGGTGAACATCGAACGCTCGTCCAAAGAACGCCAATTCAATCGCATGTGGCCGGTAGGATTGGCAGCGGCCTGCGCGTTGCTGGCGTTGTTTGTGTCCGCGTTCGCGAAGGGCAAGGCGCTGTTTCCGGATCGCATGATGTCGCTGCCCGAGTCGTCGAATACGCAGCAGATCGCCACCATGCTCTACGGAGAAGCCGGCAAGATGGGTCAATATACCTTCGCCTTCGAGATCGCCTCGCTGCTGTTGCTGGTGGCGATCCTGGGGGCGGTAATTATGACGAAGAAGAAGATTTAGTAGCTCGTCGTTCGCTGTTCGCAAGACCGACAGCGCGCCGATCAGCGAACGACGAAGGACGAACAGCGGTTTTTATGGTTCCGATAACCACGCTTCACTATCTCGTCGTTGCGGCGGCACTGTTCGTGCTGGGTGTGATTGGTGTGCTCACACGCCGCAACGTGGTGATTGTGCTGATGTCGATCGAGCTGATCCTGAACGCGGTGAACCTGAACCTGGTAGCGTTCTCGCGTATGTGGGGAAACCTGCACGGGCAGGTGTTCGCGGTCTTTATCGTAGTGGACGCCGCCGCCGAAGCCGCCGCAGGCCTCGGCATTTTGATCGCCTTCTTTAGGAATAAGGAGACGATCAATGTGGATGAGATTGATTTGTTGAAATGGTGAGAGCAGCGGTCAGCCATCAGCTCTCAGCTTTCAGTCAAATCGAGAATTGTTGAAGGGCGTGAGAGGAAATGGCTCGATGTTGAGCAGGCGAATGGGTTTTGTTTGCGCTCTCGTCCCTTGCGCCAGCGTCGATATTAATTTGGCGGCTATATGTCCAGTCCATTGTCAGGGATGCAAAGGGACGAGGAGAGTTTGCCCCGTGGGTTGATCCGGGAATCTTGTTCTACGTGTTGTTGTTTGTCGGGCTCGTTTCGTTCGTATTCGGAATTGTTTCGCTGGTGACAGACGTTCGTTGCTCTCGAAAATGAACTCGATTTTACTGAGAGCTGAAAGCTGACGGCTGAGAGCTAAATGTTTTTTCTCGACCACATCTGGCTGATTCCGCTCTTCCCGGCCTTCGGGGCCGCGATGATGTTCTTTTTCGGCCGGCGACTGCAGAAGGCCACGGTCGACGCGGTCTGCGTCGGTGTGGTCGTCCTCGCATTTCTGTTTGCCTGCTTCACGGTCGTCGAGTACACACACTTCGCGCAGGGCGCGGGACGTCCCTTCGAGAAAATCGTTTATACGTGGCTGGGCAGCGGCGACGGGCATCTGAGCTTCGTGAAGCTTGACGGGACGCTCGCCTCGTTCAACGCCGACGCCGGGTTCCTGCTCGATCCGCTCTCTTCCATCTGGCTGCTCTTCGTGACCGGCGTGGGCATGCTGATCCACATTTACTCCGTAGGATACATGGCGCACGAAGGCGGTTATTATCGCTTCTTCGGATACATGAACCTGTTCATGTTTACGATGCTTTTGCTCATCCTGGCGAATAACTACATGCTTCTGTTCGTGGGATGGGAAGGCGTTGGCCTGTGCTCGTATCTACTGATTGGCTTTTACTTTCATCGCAAGTCGGCCAGCGATGCAGCCAACAAGGCGTTCATCGTGAACCGTATTGGCGATGCCGGATTTATTCTCGGCGCGCTTACGCTCTCCTGGTATCTGGGCTCGTTTCGTTTCACCGACATCAGCACGCTGGCGCGCAGTGGACACTTCGCGATCGGCGATCCCATTCTCACGGCCGCCGCGCTGCTGCTGTTCGTCGGAGCCTGCGGCAAGTCGGCGCAGATTCCTCTTTATGTCTGGCTGCCGGATGCGATGGAGGGCCCTACGCCAGTTTCGGCGCTGATCCACGCCGCGACCATGGTGACGGCGGGCGTATACATGGTGGCCCGTTCGAATGCCGTGTTCGTGCTGGCGCCGACCGCGATGAAAACCGTGGCCATCATTGGCGCGCTCACGGCAGTGTTTGCCGCGTCCATCGGGCTGGTGCAGAACGACATCAAACGCGTGCTTGCCTACTCCACCGTTTCGCAACTGGGATACATGTTCCTAGCGCTGGGCGTCGGCGCCTTTGCTGCGGGCGTTTTCCATGTGTTCACGCACGCGTTCTTCAAGGCGCTGCTCTTCCTCGGTTCGGGCTCGGTAATTCATGCCTTGAGCGGCGAGCAGGACATGCGCAATATGGGCGACCTGCGCGGGCGCATCCCCACTACGTTCAAAACGATGTTCATCGCAACGCTGGCGATCGCGGGCATCCCACCCCTGGCGGGCTTCTTTTCGAAAGACGAAATCCTCTGGCAGGCATGGCGTTCCGCCGAAGGTGGCTTCCCGTATCTCTGGCTGATCGGCTTTGGTACGGCGCTGATGACCGCGTTCTATATGGCCCGGCTCATCTTCCTGACTTTCTATGGGCAGCCACGGATGAGCCACGAAGTCGAGCACCACATTCATGAATCGCCCAAGTCCATGACGGGTCCTCTGGTCGCGTTGGCAATCGGCTCGGTCTGCGCTGGCTGGCTGGGTGTGCCGCCGAGTTTGGGCGGGACCAACGCCTTCGGAAAGTTTCTGCAGCCGGTATTCGCGCACGAGGTTTCCGCCGCTGCGGTTGAGCCGCAGGAGCCCGCTGGCGAAGAACATCGCGGCCTGGAATGGACGCTGATGTTGCTCTCCGTCGGGGCTGCGGTCGTGGGTGGAGGATGGGCCTATCGCCACTACGCGAGCGCCGGCAAAGATTACCCCGAGCCCATCGCCGTCAAAGCTCCACCGCTCTACACCGCGCTCTATAACAAGTGGTTTGTCGACGAGGGCTACGACTACGTTTTCACCGGACGCCGCAAGATTGGCGACATCCGCTTGGGCGCCATGGGCGCGGGCGAAGCGTCGTCGTGGTTCGATGCCAAGATCGTCGACGGGGCCGTCAACGATGTTGGCTGGGTCACGCGCGCTGTGGCCACGCTTTCGACCTGGTGGGATAAGTGGATCATCGACGGCTTGGGAGTGAACGGCCCGGCCATTCTTGCGCGGCTGATCTCTTATCCGACGCGCCTGTTCGAATGGGGACTGGTGCAGTGGTACGCGCTGGTCATGGTCGCGGGGTTGCTTGGATTTGGCGTGTATTACGTGTGGAAGTGAGCTGCGAGCTACGGGCGGCGAGCAACCGGGCCAGCGGCAGCGCAGTAAAACGGATTGCTCGAAGCTCGCGGCTCGTAGCTCGTAGCCACTGGCAAATGAGAACTGGCAACTGAGAACTGCTCTTATGCAGAGTCACATACTTTCGATAATCCTCTTCACGCCGCTTGTGGGCGCGATCGTTCTCCTGTTTGTCCCGAAGGAGAACAAGGACGCGATTCGCTGGATTGCGAACATCTTCGCACTCGGCGGATTCCTGATCTCGCTGCCGCTGGTGCCGATGTTCTGGGCGCAGCGTTTCGAGGTGACCCCTACGCACTTCAAGTTCCTCGAGGGCACACCGAACAACTGGATCCCCTCGATTGGCGCGGGTTACAACCTCGGCATTGACGGCATCTCGTTTCTGCTGATCATGCTGACCACGCTGCTGGGATGGGTTTCGATTCTCTCTTCGTGGACCGCCATCGAGATCCGGGTAAAGGAATATTATGTCTGGTTCCTGGTGCTGCAGACGGGGATGCTCGGCGTCTTCATGGCGCTCGATTTTTTCCTCTTCTTCGTTTTCTGGGAAGCGATGCTGGTACCGATGTATCTGCTGATCGGCATCTGGGGCGGGCCCAACAAGCTCTACGCCGCGATCAAGTTTTTCCTGTACACGCTGCTGGGCTCCGTGCTGATGCTGCTTGGCATCCTGTTCCTCTACTTCCATCACCACACGGTTACTGGCGTGTTCACGTTCAGCATTCCAGAGCTTTATAAGACGGCGCCGCTGATTCCTTTCCATTACGCCATCTGGCTCTTCGTCGCCTTCTTTATTGGATTTGCGATCAAAGTTCCGATGTTTCCGTTTCACACCTGGCTGCCGGATGCGCACGTGGAAGCGCCCACCGCCGGCTCCGTCATTCTGGCGGGCGTTTTGCTGAAGATGGGAACGTACGGATTCGTGCGCTTCTCGCTGCCATTCTTTCCCGCGGTCGTGTCGCATCCCAGAGTGCAAAGCTGGATGATCGGGATCTCGCTCGTCGGCATCATCTATGGCGCGCTGGTTTCGCTCATGCAGAAGGACATGAAAAAACTGGTCGCGTATTCGTCCGTCAGCCACCTGGGCTTCTGCACGCTGGGAATCTTTGTGCTGAACCCGATGGGCTTGTCTGGCTCGGTGCTGCAGCAGATCAATCACGGCATCTCCACCGGCGCGCTGTTCTTGATCGTCGGCATTCTGTATGAGCGGCGGCACACGCGTGAGATCGCGGAGTATGGCGGCATCTCGAACGTCATGCCGCTCTACGCGACGATCACGATGATCATGTTTCTCTCGTCGATGGGATTGCCGCTGCTGAATGGATTTGTCGGCGAGTTCACGATCCTGCAGGGAGCATTCACCGCGAACTGGAAGTGGGCGGCGTGGGCGGCGCCAGGCGTGGTGCTGGCCGCGGCTTATTTGCTCTGGCTCTATCAGCGCGTTTTTTTCGGGACGGTGACGAATGCCAAGAACGAAAAGCTGCACGATCTGACACCGCGCGAAATTCTCACGTTTGTGCCGCTGATCATTATGGCGTTATGGATCGGCGTTTATCCCAAGCCGTTTTTCCAGATCCTCGAACAGCCGGTCAATCAGATTGTGCAGACGATTCATGACAACCCCAACGCCAACGCGCAGGTTCGGCCCGCGCTAGGTCCGCAGGCGCCCGCCGTCGTTGTGCCGAAAATCGTTGGAGCGAAAGGCGTGGGGCCGAACGTCGCCGGACCGAAAGCGAGCAACTGAGTGCGAAGCCTCTCACCAACTGATTACCGGTTGATGTTGCCGATGGTGGAACTCACCATTTTTGCGCTCGGCATTCTGCTGATTGACCTGATGATTCCGCGGGAATGGAAATGGCTCAATGCCCTGGGCGCCTTTGTCGGCGTGGTGTTTGCGGCCGCGTGCGTGTGGCAAATTCAGTCGACGCTGCCGAGGGGCGCGGCCGGGTTCTATAACTCGCTATTGGTCGATCGCTTCGCTATCTATTTCTGGTATCTGTTTCTGGCGGGAGCGGCCATCTCCATCCTGATGTCGGTGCACTATCTCGACGTGGAAGATGAACACCACGGCGAATACTATGCTTTGCTGCTGCTTTCCGTGGTGGGCATGATGTGCATGGCGGCGGGAATCGACATCGTGCTGCTCTTCATCGGGCTCGAGCTGATGGCAATTTCCACGTACGTGCTGGTTGGTTTTTTGCGCCGCGACCGGCGCTCGAACGAAGCGGCCCTGAAGTATCTGCTGCTCGGGGCGTTTTCGTCGGGCATTTTCGCCTACGGCCTCTCGCTGTTCTACGGACTTTCCGGCAGCACCAACCTGGCGATCATTGCGCGCGCGGTCTCGGCGCAGAATCCGCACAATCCCGTGGTGGTGATCGCCCTGCTGACGACCATGACCGGGTTGCTGTTCAAGATCGCAGCCGTCCCATTTCATCAGTGGGCGCCGGACGCTTACGAAGGCGCGCCCACCAGCATTACCGGCTTCATGTCGGTGGCGGTGAAAGCGGCGGCTTGGGCGCTGCTCCTGCGCATTCTGGTGTTTGGGTTGTTCCCGCTGCGCTCCGTTTACACGCCCGTGATTGTGATCGTGGCCATCGCCACCATGACCGGCGCCAACTTCGCGGCGCTCACGCAGACGAACACCAAACGGCTGCTCGCTTACTCCTCAATTGCGCATGTCGGCTACATGCTGCTGGCGTTTGTGGCCATGGGAACTTCGCAACCCGGCAGCCCGGGCTTTCAGGACGGCTTCAAGGGAATCCTGATCTACCTGCTCGTCTATACGTTCATGAATCTGGGTGCGTTCGCGGTGATCACATCATTGCGGCAGCGCAACGTGATTGGCGACGAGCTCGACGATATGGCCGGGCTCTACAAGCGCGCGCCGGTCGAAGCCGCGTTGATGCTGTTGTTTCTGCTTTCACTTGCGGGCATTCCGCCCGCCGCCGGGTTTTTGGGCAAGTACTACATCTTTCTAAGCCTGATCGAAAGCGGACATTACGGACTCGCCTCGCTCGGCGTGTTCTACTCGCTGTTCGGACTTTATTACTACCTGAAGATTGCGAACGCGATGTTGATGCGCGCGCCGATGGAGACCGGACGACTGCCCATCAGTCTGGGAATGCGTTGCGCGGTGGGCTTGACGGCGGCGGCGACGATCGTGATCGGAGTTTATCCGGAACCGTTTATTCGCGGCGTCAACTGGTCTCTGGGGATTGCGCAATCGCCGCACGTGGCGGCGATGTTGAAGTGAGGCTGTTGGCTGTTGGCTGTTGGCTGTTAGCTTCTAGCTCTTAGCTTTTGGCTCTGGGAACTCGCAGTCCTATGGCAAGCTGCAGATCCCTCGCTCCGCTCGGGATGAAATTCATACTTTTTGGCAAGCGCTTATAAAAAGTGCGACCGCTGAGCGTGTAAGCTGCTCGCTAGCAGCTTGGTTTAGAATTCCTCCGAATGCCTGATAAGCCCAGTCCCGAGTCCGACACGTCTTCACGGAAAAAAGACCCTCTCGTTTCGCTCGCTCGCTATTCCGAGATAGGGTTCATTATTCCGGCGGCGATCCTGCTGGGCTTTTTTCTGGGCAAGCTGGCCGATTACTGGCTGCATACTAAGTGGCTCTATCTGGCCGGGCTGTTGTTTGGCGCGGTGGTTGGATTTTGGCAAATGATTCGCATGGCCTTGGGCGCTTCGAAAGATGAGAGATGAATGAGCCTGAGCATCTCGACCGGCCCGCGGAAACTCTCGATGAGCACTCAATCTATGAGCGCATCATTCCTCGGGTGCTGCGCAACATGCTGGTGGTCAGCGTTCTTCTGCTGGGGCCGGCGTTCTGGTTTTACGGTTGGGCCGGATCGATTGGGTTTGCCTTCGGGGCTGCGGTTTCCTACGTCAATTTTCGCTCGCTAACGCGCGGCGTCGAAGGACTTGCCGATCGCATCGTCAACCGGGACAGCCGGGAAAAAGGCGGCCGGATCGTCCTGCGCTTCGTGGTGCGCTACGGGTTGGTGGGAGCCGCTGCCTATGCTATATTCAAGAGTTCTTCGTTGGCTTTTCGCGGCTTTCTGTGGGGCTTGTGCGTGCCCGTGGCGGCCCTAATGGCCGAGGCGGCATGGGAAGGGTACGCGGCCTTCCGGCGGGTGCCCCTTCAAAGAAGTTAAGTAGCGAAGCCTGAAATTCGCAAAGTCTGAAAATGGAACAGCTGGCTTTTACCGCACTTCTGAATCGTCTGTTTGGCGCGCCGGTGCTGGCGTTGCTGCTGAAGCTGCACATTCATCCTAAGTATCCGGCGACTCCGATTACGAACAGCTTCGCGATGGAGCTGCTGGTGGTGCTGCTGCTCACGATATTTTTTATTGCCGTGCGCACGCGGCTTTCGGTGGAGCGCCCGGGTGGGTTGCAACACACGATGGAAGGGATCTACGGATTTGTCAGCAACATGGCCAGCGAGACGATCTCGAATCATCCCGAGCAATTTGTCCCTTATCTGACTTCGCTGGGGCTGTTCATCCTGAGTTGCAATCTGATTGGGCTCGTACCGGGCCTGGAATCGCCCACGGCAGTGCCGATTGTGCCGCTCGGATGCGCGTTGCTCACGTGGTTCTACTACCACTTTCAAGGAGTGCGGACGAACGGTCCGGTCGGATACTTGAAGCACTTTATCGGACCACAAGAGGGAATGCCGCTGGCGGTCCGGTTGTTCTTGCCGGTCCTGTTGTTCCCGATTGAGGTGTTCAGTCATGCGGCCCGCGTCCTGTCACTGACCGTACGTCTTTTCGCGAATATGTTCGCGGGCGAGATGGTGACTCTGGTCTTTTTTTCGCTGATACCGCTGGGCATCCCGATTGTTTTCGAGGGCCTGCACGTCGGCGTGTCGTTTATTCAGACGTATATTTTCGTGCTGCTGGCCTGCGTGTATCTGGGTGAGGCGACGGCGCATGAGCACTAGAGAAGGTCTCAGGTCTTAGGTGTCAGGTCTCAGGAAATTCAACGGCAAGCTTTTTCCTGAGACCTGAGACCTGACACCTCGCCTTTCAGCGTGAGGGCGCTGGCTTATTCGCACGGCGTCAACCACCCACTGGGGGCAATTCATTAAGGAGAAACAAAATGCGGAAAATCGTGATGTTGTTGTTCGTGGTGATGATGTTCTCGGTTCTGGCTGTCCCGGCGTTCGCGCAGACGGGCGCAGGTGCGGCTGGTTCGACCAACTGGGTGGCAATCACTTCCGGTTTCGCGATCGCCATCGCATCCGGGTTGGCGGCGCAGGGCCAGGGGCGTGCCGCGTCGGCGGCGTGCGAGGCGCTCGGACGCAATCCGGCCGCCCGCGCCGGCATTCAGGTGGCGCTGATTCTTGGCCTCGCCTTCATCGAGTCGCTGGTGTTGTTCGCGCTCGTAATCATTTTCGTGAAGGTGGTATAAGCGAGTTGGTGGTTTCTCGATCTTGATTTGTGAAAAGGCCTCTGCGTGCAGCAGGGGCTTTTTCTTTTGCGGCAGCATCAGTGTGCGCGAGTGACGGGTGCGGGCAGACGCGGCAAGCCGCGTCTCTACGATTGTGTTTGTGCGTAGGGCGCTCTAGAGTTGCACCGCACTTCCGGAGACCTGAGACCTAAGACTTGAGACCTGAGAGCTTGCGCTACGTTGTTCGTTCGCCGTCCCAGTTGGAAGCGCGGTTCTCGGGGACTTTTTGCAGGGCCTCAACCAGGACGCGGCGCAGGCGGAAGCGGCTGTCGAGGTCCATGCTGACGAACTCGAAACCGATTTCATTGACGCGGGCGCGGCGGAGCAGAACCTCGCCGCGGATTTTTTTCACGCCCACAGAGATTTCAATGTGGGCTTCGGAGCCGACGCGGAGATTGTCATTGCGCGTGCCCATGCCGCCGCCGAGACTCATCTCCCGCATGATGATGTTCGACTTTCCCCAGGAACTGGAAAGAGTGGCGGAGAGAGTGCGCGGCAAGACGATGCGTTCGTAGCGGCGTTGGCGGACCCAGGGACATCCGGGGCCAGAATCGAGAGGAGCGATCGCGAGTTCGCCGGCCTCGAAGCCGCTGTCGGCGAGGGCCTGGGTGCCGTAGCGGGGATCAATTTTGGAGAGCGCCTGAATGGCGGCGATTCTCAATTCGCGGTGCTGGCTGTAGCCGAAGAGTTTCTTGTCTTCGGCGATGGTGCGCAGAACGGAGACGGCTTCGATCTCGCGTAAACGGCCGAGGGACTCGATGGCTTTCAGTTGTACGAACGGGGGACGGTTGTGAGCTTCACCGGCGCTGGCGAGCGCGATCAGGCTGGAACTGGCGCTGCGGTCCTGGCTCATGCCGATCTCGTCGATGGTCTCGGGCAAGATGACGAAGTCGAGCAGTTCGAGCAGTTCGAGCAGGGTGCGTCCTCGGTCGGGTGCGGCGCCGTAAGCGATCTGGCGAACGATGATGTCCTGATAGAAACGGTTGAACTCGCCCATGCGGGAGGGCAGCAACTCGAGCAGCGTGGTCACGGCGAGCCGGCTCAACAGGCCGACGGTGGAGGCAGCTTGGCGGGGCTGGCCGGTGCGCAGCATGTCGCGCAGATCGTCGATGGCGGGTTGTCCGAGCTCGCCGACGAGTTCGACAATGCGATCGCATTCGACGCGTTTCTGGGCGCGGAAGAAGCGGTCGGCAAGGTGTTCAACGGAACTTCTGGGAAGCTGCTGCAGGACGTTGATTAGATCCTCGGGGACCTGATCGGCGTTGATGGCTTCTTCGATCATCTCGGGCAGGCGATTTTCGACGCCGACGCGGGAGCGGAGATCTTGCACCAGGGCAGGCCGTTGCTGGGCCACTCTTTCGAGCGAGTAGCAGAGTTCGGCGACGGCTTTGTACTTTCTGCGGGCGCAGGCCTCCTGCCCGAAACGCGCGAGGGCGGCGCCCAGCAGGCTCTGGATTTCGGAATCGCTCTCCTTGCCCAGTTTCTCGCCGATCATGGCGAGGGTATTGGGCATGACTTCATCCGGCGCGGTGGCATAGAGGTCGGCGAGTTGAGCTAGGCCGGTGGCGGTCTTGCGGCGGGGCTCGGCATCCTTGGCGTCGAGGCCACTGCAGTAGTTGGAGAGAATCCTGGCAGCGATCTCATTATCGTCGCGTTCAAAAAGGATTTCGACGAACTGGCGAATGTTGCGGGGCGGCACGCAGGCGGCTTCGCTGGAGAGTAGAACGCTTTTCTTGCCGGCTTCGGGAATCTCGGCCCAGAACATGCGGTCGAGAATGTCGGCATGGGACTCAACCAGGACGCCGGCTTTGGATAATTTATCTTCCTGTACGCGCAGGATCTGGCGCAGCGTGTCCATCTGCCGGCTCATGTGCTCCATCATCTCGTGGACGGCGTTGACCTTGACTTCGCCGTGCTCATAGCGGTCGAGGGCGAATTTGATGGCCATGCTCTCGGCGGCCTTCATCAGAAGCGGGGTGTCATTGCCGTCGCCGGTGTTGTTCTGAGTGGCCTGCTTGGCCAGACTTTCGAGCAATTGGGCGAGATTGACCTTGGCGCCTTCGGGAGCCTTGCCGAGTTCGAGTTTGAGATCTTCCGGGGAAGCGTTGGGATCCTGCATCGCCTGGCCAAAATGGGTGAGCAGGCGAATGGTCTGGATAACTTCCTCTTCCTGTAAGGCAACGACGCCGCCGGTCCATGATCCGAGGGACGATGGTCCGCTGGAGCCCGTGCCGCCGGGAATGCCGCCGGGAATGGAGACGTTGGGGACGCTGCCGAGGGGTGCGCCGCCGGGTGCGCCGCCAGGTCCGCCGGAACCGCCGGTGCTCGCTCCCTGGGCAGCGAGGATCAACTGCAGAAGTTTCTGAGGATCGTTGAGCCAGTTCTTAAATTCGGGGCCGAGGGCCTGCGCGGCGAGTTGGGCGGCGATGGAATATTCGCCGGTGGCGGGATCGGCGGCGACAAACTTGACTTCATTGATTCGGATGGAGGAATCCTTGTTGTCGCCGAGGGTTTCCTTAATCTGCTTGGCGAAGTCCAGCGCTTTGGAACCACCCATGGCAAAGGCGCGGACCAGGCGGGTAAAGTCGTCGAGCGTGACCTTATTGGAAAACAGGATGCTGGAGAGCCCGGCGGCGGTCAGCAACTGTGCGAAGCTGCGCTCGGCCTGTCCGGCTTCGAGCGGGATGCCATCGAGAAGAAGTTTGTTGTCGGAGACGCCGAGCAGAAAACCAGTGTCACCGCTCTTGGGCACCGCCTGTTGGAGTTCGCTCCAGGCGGTCTGAAACTGGCCTTCGGTGCGCTTGTGGTTCACTCCATACAAACGCGTGTACTTGATCAAAATATTGAGGCTGTGAAGGAAAGACCGAGCGGACGCGCTGCGGCTGGCATCAGTTTGAGCGGCGTTCGAGATAACAGCCTCCTCTCAGTAATGGAGTGTTGGCAATAAGACTAAGCGGGAAAGTGACCCAATGCACGATTACGGAGGTAATTGAACGAACGGGAGGGTCGGGCGCGGGCAGTTGCTCGGAGGGACAGATCCTTTGGCATGCGGGCGCGCTACACTGGTGGCGCGACCGCAGTACCCCGTAGCCAGTACCAGCCATGAAGCCTTTGGGATGCGGGCGCGCCACGGGGAGACGAAGTCCTGATGAAGATCGGCGTGCTTTTTTTTGGAGTATTGAAGGACGTGGTCGGACGGTCGGGCGAGACCGTTGATCTGCCGGAAGGGGCGCGGGTGCGGGAAGTACTTTTCCATTATTCGCGAGAGGCTCCGCGGTTTGAAGCGCTGGTGCCCTCGCTGGCGATTTCGGTGAATCAGGAATATTCAGGAGCGGACCGGGCGCTGCGCGAGGGCGATGAAGTCGGGCTGTTGCCGCCGGTGAGCGGCGGGTCGGCGGAAGGCGGCGGCGAAGTTCGGGGGGAATTCCGGGGCGAAGTTCGAATCGTCCGCGAGCCGATCGATACCGAGGGCGTGGTCGCACGCTTGAAGCGGCCGGCGGATGGCGCGGCGGTGATTTTCGACGGCGTGGTGCGGGACAATACGCATGGGCGGCGCACGCTCTATCTGGATTATGAGGCCTATGAGGCGATGGCGCTGAAGCAGATGGAATCTCTGGCGGCGGAGGCGCGAACGCGTTTTGGGGTGCGGGGAGCGTCGATCGTCCACCGGTTGGGGCGCCTGGAGATTGGGGAGACGAGCGTGCTGATCGTGGTGGCTGCGGCGCACCGGGGTGCGGCGTTTGAGGCCTGCCGTTGGATCATTGGCACGCTGAAGAAGACCGTGCCGATCTGGAAGAAAGAGTACTTTGAAGATGGAGCGGTATGGGCGGATGGAGATGCGTTTCCCGAGGAAATTCGATCGCCGGGAGGCACAACGGGGGAGCAGCCTGCATCCAAATGATTGACTCTCAAATGAAGCGAATCCAAGACGCGCTGCGAGCTTCGAGCTACGGGCCACGGGCCAACCGTGACAGTTTTTGCTCGCAGCTCGCAGCTCGCAGCTCGCAGCTCCTGGCTCGCTTGATCGTTTGCGTCTTGTTCATGTGCACCGCCGCCGGCTTGATGGCGGAGGAACCGGAGACCACGCTCAAGGTCGACGTGAAACTGGTGAACGTGTACGTGACGGTGACGGATGCGCGTGGAGCTCCGGTGGCGAACTTGCAGAAAGAAAATTTTCTGCTGAAGGAAGACGGCAAAGAGCAGAAGATCGCGATCTTCAGCCGGGAATCGGCGCTGCCGCTGTCGATTGTGCTGATGGTGGATACGAGTCTGAGCACAAGAAAGGATCTGCCGCTCGAGTTAATCTCGGCGCGCAAGTTTGCGCACACGATTGTGCGTCCGCAGGACGGTCTCGCCTTGTACAAGTTCAGCGAAGAAGTGAGCGAGGTGGTGTCGTTCACATCCGATTTGAAAAAGATCGACGCCGGAATTGATCGGGTGCGCAACGGCTCGGCGACGGCGCTTTACGACGCGATTTTTCTGGGATCGCAGGCGCTGAGCCGGCGGCAGGGAAGAAAAGTGATGGTGGTGATCACCGACGGCGGAGACACGGTGAGCCAGGTGGACTACAAAGAGGCGCTACGCGCGGCACAGGAGGCGGAAGCGATTATTTATAGCATCATCATCGTGCCCATCGAAGCGAGCGCGGGACGGGACACGGGCGGCGAGCACGCGCTGATTCAGATCTCCACGGATACGGGCGGGAAGTATTACTACGCAACGTCGCTGCCGCAACTGGACGACGCGTTCCGCCAGATCAGCGACGAACTGCGGACGCAGTATCTGCTGGCCTACTATCCGTCGCAGCGCTATTCGAATTCAGACTTCCGCCAACTGCGGGTGGATCTGACAAACGCGCCGGCGGGAGGTCCTTATCAGTCGCACTATCGCGCGGGGTACTACACGCGCAAGGGGACGTTCTAAGGGGCCACAACTGCGCTCCCAGATCTCGCACTGAGATTCACGGGGTATGTGCAGCCCGGGCTGTTCTCGGGAAAAAGAGCCCTGGCGTTGCCGTCGGCATTAACGTTGGATGTACAATGTGCTGAGAAATTGCTCCCCACGGTAGGAGGTCCGCCGTGAAACTCCCTGCTTTGACTCTTGTTGGTTTGACTCTTTTGCTAGGCCTGCTCTTTTCGCCATTAACACTCGCTGCCCAGAGCGCACGTCCTGTTCCAGTCGGAGTGCGGCAGATGGACCAAGGGCAGGGTACGGTCGATAAAAATTCGATTCCTTCCTTGAATCAACGCCCGGCGATCGATCCACAGAAGCTCAAGCACGACGCTGACGAACTGGCTGCTTTGGCAGGGTCGGTTCCATCCGAGGTCGATCAGACTACCAAGGGCCTTCTGCCCAAGGATCTGAGTGAGAAACTCAAGAGAATCGAGAAGCTTGCTAAGCATCTGCGCTCGCAGATCGGCCCGTGATCCGGATCGAGAGGACCGGCGTCGGGAAAACAAGAAGCCACCGCCCCGAAGAGCGGTGGCTTTAGGAGAACCGGCTAAAAGATAAGCTTCAACTCGAACTCGACCACACGGGGCGAACCGAGCGCATTCACACCTGAGCCCAGGCCGAGGGCGAGGGAGGCCGGCTGGGGAGAGGTTGTGCCGTTGGGGGAACCCGGGTTACCATTCAGAGTTGTGCTGAAGGGAACAGCTGGGCCATCGTAGTTAGCAAAGTTGAACACGTTGTAGAAAGTGACTCCCGGACGAATCTCAACCCTCTCCCTGATCTTATAGCCCCAGTTCAGGCCGAGGTCGAAGGTCTTCAGCCATCCCTCTCCAATTGCGCCTGCCGGCGCTAGCGGCAACCCTGCGACCACGCCCGATCCGCCCTGGTTCCCGCCAATGACACCTTGCAAGGCGTACAGCTGCGACTGGGTGAACAGATTGTTAGCAATGAGAACTTGGCCGGCCGGAGTCGGCTTGCCGACGTAGTTATTGTTGTAATTAGTGATTAGCTGGTTCAATCCGTTGACACCAAAGCTGCGACCGAAGGCGCCCTCCTTGGTACCCGGCAAAAGATCGCCGTTGCCGCCGTTCGAAGTGACGGTACCATCGCCAGTACCATCGCCAGTTATGTCGGTTTGGAAGATGCCGCCGGGCGCTCCGCCCGTTGGCAGCCTGACGTCGGACGCGAGCGGACTGTCGAAATGAGAAATTATGCTCACGCGGAAGCCTGCCGGTAGATCCATGATTCCGCCGAACGACAATTGATGGAGGCGATCAAGCCCATTCGGTCCGAGGTATTTCAGCGGGTTAGCATTGTCATAGGGGAAGTTGATGAAATCGCTGTCCCGCGCCGTGGAGACATAACGGGAGAGCGAGTACGAAACCTGGAAGTTCAGGTACTTAACCCCCGGCAGCGGGTTGTGTACATCCTCCTTCAGCGACATCTGCAAACCGTTGTATACAGAGCGCCCGATAGGAAACAGCATCTGGTTGGCGCCGGTTGCGCCCATGTTTACGCCACCGAAGGCTGCATTCGGGCATGGTCCTCCGCCACAGACCGAATAGCCGGAATCCAGGCCGTTAGAGGCGAAGTTTGAAATCGTCGCACCCGGATTGGCCGTGATGTAGCAATTGACAGCTGCGATCGAAGTCGCAGCTGTTACGCTGCCCCCGCCGCAACCTGTGCCAACCGTCGCATTGATGGCGGCCAGCGCGGCATTCATATTGAAGTATCGAGCATCGCCAACACGATTGGTGTCGATTTGGAGAAGGTTATGAGTGGAGATATTGCGTAGATAGTCTACGGTCAAGACCATTCCGCGCCGTATCTCCCGCTGGACCCCGATGTTCATCTGCACCGACCTTGACGACTTGTAGTCCGGGGCAAGCAGGCTGACGCTGTCGATATCAATTCCACTCGCTAACAGGGTCCCGATGTAGGTACCGTTGGATGATGGGCCCGCTGCCTTTACCGCTGCCTGATACTGCTGCTCAAGCTGGACGATCTGCTGATCAACACTTCCAATTGCCGCGCCGCAGATATTTGCCGGAAGAATGCTGCTTGTGAAAGGCAGGGTCTGTGGTGCCCCGCCCGAGCAAACCGGCGTTAACCCCAAAAAGAATCCCTGCTGCAGTCGTCCCGCAGGGTCAAACAGAATATTGTTCCAGATGGAGTTCTCGTAAAAGAGCCCGATCCCGCCACGAATCACAGTCTTTCCGTTGCTCCTCGGATCCCAGGCAAATCCAAGCTGAGGAGCGAAATTGAGATTGGGCTGATGCACTTGGTTTTCCAAGCCAGAATAGTACGCATTATCGAATACACTCAGCGCCGGAGTCGGACCCAGGTCACTGTCGGTTCGCCCCGTGTCACGGGCGTAGCGGAGGCCGGCAGTCCAGGTCAGGTTTGGTTTCATCTTCCAGGAGTCCCCGAAGTACAAAGAGAGGCGATTGTCCGGTCCCAGGCCGCCACCGGGGTTGCCGAAGGCGGGCTTAGCGGAAGAGAAGCCTTCGCCATTGCCCAAGGTTACGTTTACGACAGGGTAGTTGAGCGGATTGGCGCCGCCTCCTGAAAACGGGCAGTTGCCTGCTGCTACACACGCGGGAGTTGAGGCCGGTGAGCCAACCGCAGGGGCCAGTCCAAGAAACTCGGCGTAGCCGCCGCCCTGAAGGTGATTAAGACCGGCGCCGTAGCGAAAGATGTGGTTCTTAAACTCCTTGCCGCCGTCATACTTGATCTGGTGGTCCGTCTGGAAGGTCGCCTGCGGAGCCAGGAAGTTCGGTCCCGAGCAGAAATCATCGGCGCCAGGAGTAATGCAGTTCGGGTCAGCGCCTATCGCCAGTTCGATCGCGCCCCCGGGATTGAAGATGCTCGTGCCGGTGACTGCGTCCGTAATCCCGTTCTGGAATTTCGAGTACCCGAAGCGAAAGCTGTGCGTAAAGCTGCCGGTGTTGAAATCGGCGCCCACAATGTGGTTCCGCGAGTGGTTCACATTGGCGAATGGCTGAAAAGAGTTGGGAATAAATGGAAGCACACTGCGGTTCTGTTCAAACGTGAAGCGATAAAAAGTTTTTATTTTACCCAACGAATAATCAACTCTCCCCAGTGCTTCCGTGTCCCGGAAAGGCGATGTGAAGCTGCCGGTGAGATTGGCGAAGTTTCCGCCAGGGATAACCGGATCAAGAAGATCCTGCTTGTTACGCTCCAGGTCAGCGAAGAAGAAAAGCTTGTCTTTTATGATAAGACCACCGATATCGCCGCCGAACTGATTCCTCTGGAAGTAATTCGTGGAACCACCGGGGAGAGCGGCGTTAAGGTTTTGGTCGCGGAAATAGTAGAAACCCTCGCCGTGCAGCCCGTTAGTTCCCGATTTCGTGGTTATGTTTACCGAACCGGAGGAGGTCAACTCGGTGGAAAGGTCGAGCGAAGACTGTTGCAGAGCCGATTCCTGGATTGCTCCTAAAGGAAGGTTCTGGGTTGTCGTTCCCACGGTCTCGTCACTGATGTCGACGCCATCAACCTCGATGCGGGCAGTGCGCCCGAAGCGCCCGCCAAAGGATACCGACGAAAAACCGTTCTTAGTGGGATCGAAAGTACCGCCATCCTGGATCTGGACGCCGGGCTCCAACTGAGCGAGGTCAAGGAAGTTGCGACCGTTGATGGGCAGGCTCTCGATTTGTCTCTCCGTGAGAACCCCTTGAACCGTAGCCTGCTCGGTGTTCACGACGACCTCGGAACCTTGCACCTCGATAACCTGTGTGCTCGAGCCCACCGCAAGCTTCACGTTTGCCGATGCTGTAACGTTTACCTGCACCACCACCGATTCATCGGTCGTTTTGAAACCTGACGCTTCCACCCGTACCATGTAGTCGCCCGGAGTCAAAGCTCCCGAAGCGTAGGTGCCGGAGGAAGTAGTGGTGGTGGTGATGAGCCGGCCCGTGGATTCTTGCGTGATAGTGACCTTGACTCCACCTAAAACGGCACCGCTCGGGTCAGTCACCGTGCCCTGAATGCTGCCGGTGGAGATCGTGGTTTGGGCAAACAACGCTGTGCTGGACGCAATCACAACCATGATCGCCAGCAGTCCTAGCGCTGCGAAAATCCCAAATCGCGCAGCCAAACGTTGGGGGGAGTTGAGGTTCAACATCGTCCACCTTCCCTTAGAGGTTTTCATATCGAATGTCGTCCTTTCGGAGACCGTTTATTGCTGTAAACCACTCGACCAAGCGAAACGTGGTGGCACCTTCATTGACGGGAGCATCTAGGCGTGATGGGTCAAGATTAGCAATTTGTCATCCAGAATTGAGACGAGACTTAATGATGCGGCTTAGTTATATGTGTTTTCAACTATTTACATGAGATTTGTCCCGTGACCAACGGATATTGTTTAGCCCACTCGGGCATTACAAATACCGAATACTGTATTTCTTGTTATGACAAAATGGATGGCGCCGGGAGCGGGACTACCAACTCAGCACTGAAGTTTGATCGGGTCAGCTTCCATTGCTTGGGCAGTCAGCCGGGGGAGTACATTAGGGATCAGGTTCATTTTCTAGTAGGACTGTGCACAAGTTCCTCAAAGGGCGCCGGATTTCCGGCTCTTTTTTTGTGCTCCGAGAAGCAGCCGTTGGTTTGGGCTGCGGATTGGGAGCTTGCACCGAAAAACTCGTACATCGCGTCGGGGAAGTGTCTGCATCTAGTAGACTGTTCTATTCGATTTCACTAGAAGATCATTGCAGTGGAAAACCAGGATCCTTAGACGCGGAATCGCTTCCAGGTTCTACTTGAGGTTCTGCCCCCAGGAGAATCACTTTGTTTGATCGGTCCGGATTGCATGTTCGTCATTCTCTGCCCATTGGCCTGTTGCTCTTCGCTGTGTTCACGGTTTCATTGTGGGCGCAGGAAGAGACATCGGAAAATCCGACAACCGGCACCATTCAAGGCACGGTGCGGGATGACGTCGGCAACCCGGTGGGCGGGGCGCGGGTTTTGTACAGCTCGCAGGCCACCGAGACCAAAGGCGTGACGCGCTCCGGCAAGGATGGGGAGTACGTTTCCGAACCGGTGCCGCCGGGCGCTTATGTGGTGCGGGTGGAAGGCCGAGACATGCTGCCGGTCGAAAGCAGCGTGAACGTCGTGTTGGGGGCGGCGGTCACGGCGGATTTCAAGCTGGAATGGATCAATCCGGGGCCGGTGCGTCTGGAGAGCAAGTTCAGTGGCGAGGTTAGCGACACCTTGCCGATTGACGGGCGGAACTATCTGAATGCGGGACAGCTTGAGCCGGGTGGGCAGGCGGTGGATGGAAGGATTCTTGATCCGGGCAAAAGTGGGTTCCAATCGCTCTCGATCAACAGCCAACTGGGACGAACGACGCACTACGACATGGATGAAGTCGAGGTGATGGATGAGACCAAGGGCGCATTCACGCTGAACCTGCCGGCGGAGGCGGTGCGGGAAGTGATCGTCTCGCGAGTCACGCCGGAAGTGTTTCAGTCGCTGAACGCAACTGGCGCGGTGCGGGTTACGACGCGCTCGGGTGGAGATGAATGGCACGGCAATCTGATTGGAAATCTGCGCGACCGGGTCGTCGGCCTCGCGGGGTTTCCGTCAGGGAGTCCGAAGTACAGCCGGCAGCAGTATGGATTTGGGGCGGGCGGCGCGGTGATCAAGGACAAGGCGTTTCTATTTATCGGCGGGGAACGCACCAAGCAGGATGGTTCTTTGCCGATCTTGCTCGGATTCCCCGCTTTCAACCAGACCAGCCTGCGGGACGCTTATTTTCGCGAGAACATGCTGACGGCGCGGCTGGATTATGACGTCAACGAGAACATGAAGTGGTTCGTGCGGCTCAGCTACGACAACGCTAACCAGATCGGGCCGTCGGACAGCCAGTCGAATTTTCGCAATCAGTTGAACGTTCCGGCGGCGGTTTTCGGGATGGATTGGAACCGGGGACGGTTTGTGAATAGCGCGCGCTTCGGCTATCAGAAGATGGTGAACGCGATCAATCCGGACCTGAGCGATTCGACGATTATTGCGGCGGCGCCTTTCCACATGCAGATCGGATCGTATGCCCTGGGGCCGAGCGTGGCGGGTCCGCGGCAGACCATTCAGCGCGACCTTTACGGGCGCTACGACAGCAGCACGATTCACAAGGTGTATCACACGATACGCTTCGGAGGAGCGATTCATCGCATCACGCAGGGAGACTTCTATTCGCCGGGAAATTATGGGCCGTCGGTGACCAGTTCGAACGGGCTGGACGTGATCAATGCCATTAATAGCAACTCGAGCCTGGTGCCGCTCTACTCAGGCGATCCGCGCGGAGCGGCGGACAATCCGCTGAACTATCCCGTGGGCACGGTCACGATTTTCAACGGGCTGGGGAATTTCAGCGAGAACTCGGCATTCAGCCGGTCGAGCGGCGGACACCTCGACACGCGCCTTGAGGGGTACCTGGGCGACACATTCAACTTGTTCCCGAACCTGAATATCAGCTATGGCGTGAATTATGCGCGGGACAGCGGACGCACGAACAGCGACTTGTCGGCGGTGCCATGCTCGGCGATCAACACGACAATCGTGAAGACTCCACCATGCACGACGGGGTTGATTCTCGATCAATTCGGCCTGATTCCGAACCCTGTCACGCCGGGGCCCACGCACCAGTTCCTCGGCCAGAGCGTGAACCAGCCGGACTGGAATTTTGCTCCGCAATTCGGTGTGGCGTGGGATCCGGGACACAATGGGCGGACGGTGGTGCGGGCGAGCGGGGGAGTTTTCTATGACAATTTTCTGCTGCAGAATGCGTATCAGGATCGCATCAATCGCTTGTCGAACGGACAATACAATCGCAGCCTGACGCTGTGTCCTACGGGATCGGTGCTGTTTCCGAATGGATCGGTGGTGAGTTCCGTGGATTCGGTGGATATCGCGACGCGGATTTGCGGGCAGCCGATCGGAGCTACGGTGACGGGAACTCAGGGTCCCGTTGTAGTGGCGACGGCGATTCAGGACTTGCAGGCGCAGTTTATGGCGGCGCAGTCGGCGGTGACGGGCGGGCAGAACGTGTACTCGCTGGCGAACAGCTTGGCGAATTTTGGGGGCCTGCTGGCGCCCGGCTTCAAGACGCCCCGGGTGGTGCATATGAGTGCTGGAATTCAGCATCAGATGGGGGCGCGCGGCATGTTCTCCATCGACTATGTGCGCGAGATCGGCACCCAGTTTCCGCTGGGGATTGACACCAATCACGTGGGCGACGCGAGCTACATGACGGACGGCAGCAATCCAAACCACGCACTCAATAGCTACGCGGCGGAGCTGTCGGCGATCAGCGCGACGGTGGCAGCGGTGGGATGCAAGCCAGCGTTGTTCGCGGGCAGCAGTTCGCAGGCTGCCGTGGATTGCTATCTGGCCGCAGTGGCGGGAGCGAGCATCACAGATTTCGCGCGCAATGGGCTGGACTCGTCGAATGCGTTCTGCGGTCCGTTTCCGTGCTCGGTCCTCGGGAAGCAGCAGGCGGCGTTCGGCGGGATCAATCCGGCGGTGGGATCGAACATCATGTACTTTCCAGGCGGGCGGTCGAGGTATGAAGGTGTGCACCTGGCGTACAAAGGGGTCAGCGGGGAGAACCCGATCCGACGCTTGCGTCGGCTAGAGGTGGCGATTGCGTATGCGTTCTCCCGCTATCGCAGCAACCTGGCGGAGCCGAACGGCAGCGGGGGAGATTATTCGCTGATGAACGTGGCGGAAGACTACAACCGGCCGCACCTGCGACATTTCGGGGCCTCGGGGCTGGACCGGACGCACCAGCTTACGTTCACTCCGACGGCGGATTTGCCGCACGGGCTGCGGCTTTCGATGATCGCGCATCTGGCGTCGCCGCTTCCGCTGAGCGCTCGTGTTCCGCAACTGGACGGGGGCGGAGTGGCGGGGGAAATCTTCCGCAGCGACCTCACGGGCGACGGAACAGTAGGCGACCTTTTGCCACAAACGTTTATCGGAAGCACAGGAAAATATTCGACCAGCAAGTTGACCCAGGTAATCACGCATTACAACGCCACGTATGCCGGACAGTTGACGCCGGCGGGGAATGCTCTGATGACTAGCGGCTTGTTCAGAGCAGATCAACTCAGTGTTCTGGGCGCTTATGCGCCTCCCGTGCAAGGGCTTCCGGGGAATTTTGCGGAGGCGACCTGGCTGAAGACGATCGATCTGCGGTTGAGTCGGCCATTCCAGGTTGGGGAGCGGGTGAAGCTGGAGCCGAACGTCTCCGTGTTTAACGTTTTCAACTGGGCCAACTTCGGGGGAGTCGGCAACCAGTTAAGCGGCGTGCTGAACGGAGCGCCGGGCAGTTCGTTGAATAACGCGAGTTCGGCGGGATACTGCGGCAGCTCCACCACTTTCTGCACTTCGCGGCTGGACCGGGTCCTCGCCGGTTCGGGCACCTATGCCAACGGGGCTCCGCGGCAGATGGAGTTCGGAGTGCGGATCACATTCTAAAGCGAATCCAGAGTCGCTCTGACCACAGGCGGCTGCCGAGCTACGCTCGGCATGGATTTCGGCTTCGCTCAGGGCCGGCTCGCGAAGGCGCCGGTCCCACGCGGGCGGGGCTGCAGCAACGCGGAATCCCTTTACGGCACAGACCTGGACGATGAGCGATGCGGTCAGCATCCAGACCTGTGGGCGGCGTTTCATTGACGTTCTCGTGAAATAGAAAAGGCCGTTAGAGGCAAGAGAGGTTGTGGATCGCGCACGCGGAGTTAGCATCAGCGCCGGGGCGGGGGGTGGAGACACTCCCGAAACGCCCCCATTGTTTGCGGC